>Ga0163109_10001906_pt1 | contig 16407 bp, 13 predicted proteins | sample CRUFie1St13metaG_FD_108704 | JGI IMG/M metagenome (GOLD analysis project Ga0163109, IMG submission 108704) | Marine microbial communities from the Costa Rica Dome - CRUD Field 142mm St13 metaG | ecosystem: Environmental > Aquatic > Marine > Oceanic > Photic zone | place: Costa Rica: the Eastern... | reverse complement strand
GTGAGCAATATGCTTATAAAAATCATGAGAATGCCCGTGGTCATGAGAATGCCCGTGGTCATGAGAATGCCCGTGGTCATGAGAGTCGCTATCTGACACAATCACATCATCATCTTCAGGATCCACAATTTGTTTGTATTCTGCGTGATGATGATGGACCGACACCATGCCCTCTTTCAAACGTTTCTTGAACGACGACATCAGATCGTTGTTATCTGAAAAGATACCGGTTTCGGCTTCTTTTATTCTCTCTACAAAAGTATCAATCACGTGATTTTGATCGGCAAGATATTTTGCTTTAAAAAATTGAATATCCGAGTGCTTTTCCGCGATAAGATCTACGTATTTGTTAATACGATCAATAAGTCTCCCCGTGAAAAGAAAATAAGGGGCCACAACAATCTTTTTGTATCCAAGCTTGGTTATAATTTCTAAACCTTGGCCCACTGATGGAAAAGTTACCCCTGAATAAAAGGTTTCCGACCATCCGAAACCCATATTTTCTGCAACTATTCTGGTTAACTTGGCAGCCTCTGCGTTAGCCTCAACATCTGAAGTGCCTCTCCCCACAACCACTAACATTGTATCGTAAAAAGTGTTCTGGTTGATATCAGTAATCTCCAAAGCCTCCAGAATTCTGGCTTGAAAAGCGGCAATCATTTCTGGGTGTAATGCTAATTCACGCCCATATTTTATTTTAAGTCCAACATTCTTTTCCTGATAAGTTGTAAGAACAGATGGGATATCATTTTTTGCGTGTGTCGCAGCAAAGAGCATACCTGGCACGGCTAAGATCTCTTTGACGCCCATATCTCGTAGCTCATCAAGACCCATATGGATATTAGGGGCGGAATATTCTAAAAACCCATACCTCACTGGGGTTTTTGGAAACCTTTTTGTTAAGCCCTTCGCGAGTAATGCGAACTCTTTTTCAGCCTCTTTAGACCGACTGCCGTGTCCACAAATCATAATACCTTTTGTAGTCATAGATTTTAGCTTTCTTAAAACCGTTAGTTCATAAGTGAATACCCTTGCCGTATATTCACTGACATCCACCTTGCCCCACGGGGTGCCTACGATGTAATCCTTGGGAAAGTGATAGCACCGCTTGGGGTTAGCAGAAAGGGTAGGTAGATGAAGAAATGGTTTGTCCCCTTAATTTCGGTTATACTGGGTATCGCTGCTTTATGGGCCCTAACAGTATTTATTCTGTATTTGTCGGCAAACTAAGGTGCTAGTGGCATTCAAACTGGGTGCAATCTTTTTGCGTATCATTTTAAAGAGGGCGTGCAAAGCTTAATTCATGTCCATCAGGATCTGTGATGTGAAAAAAGCGTTCCCCCCAAGCAGCGTCCTTCGGAGCGGTATCTGGAGTGTAGCCAGATTTTACCGCTAAATTGTGAATAGCGTCGACATCAGCTACATAAAATATGGCACGCCCCCACCAAGACCATTGTTTTTCTGGTGCTTGAACGGTCAGGTTGACGAAACCGTCTCCAGCGAAAAAGCTACTGAAAGAGGCATCCTCGCCACCATACTTGAGTTCAAAACCCAAACACTTGTAAAAACGAACTGCCCGCTTCATGTCGTGCGTGGCGAAAGTGACGGCGCTTATCCCCTCAATCATGTGCTTGGGACACAACGCTTCTAGACTTAGACTGTGACATGCAGAGAATGTATTTAAATTTTAAATCTCTGCTTTCAAAAAGAACCGGAATTGATGGAATAGGCACCACGGTAAGCTTTGTCATATTCATAAAATTCTGAAATTACTTAGGTTTGTGTTTCTTTATTGTATTCGGATCCACTTTGGCAATTGGTCTTTCAATTTTAATTTTTGTTGGTTTTTGGTCGTCAGGCATCAGTGCAATCAAAGTTTCTACATCCGGACATCCATCCTCGTGACACTTCAGTTCCGATACCATGATTACAACATTATCATCTATACCCCATGTTTTGCGCATTAAATCTTTTACGCGCTGTGTATGATTAACCTTGGGTTTATTTGAAAATTCGAACATGCTGAAAAATGGGTCCTGATTTTACCTAATTTTTTCTCGACAGCATCTCAAAGAGAGATCGACTTTCCGAAAAAGGTTGAAATTATGCTGCAGACTAATAACTTTAAGAATGTTATGTTGTAACATTTGTCGTTAAAAGCTGAAACCGTATTTTTTCGACAAATTCGAATTTCAATTAAGCGATCGGAAAATTGCAGAAATGGTCAGCACTGAACAAGTTCCAGTAACAGTCTTAACGGGATTTTTGGGCGCAGGAAAAACCACTCTTTTGAACCGCATTTTAACAGAGCAGCATGGCCATCGGTATGCTGTCATTGTAAATGAATTCGGGGAGGAGGGTATAGATAACGACCTAGTCGTGGATGCAGACGAAGAAGTCTTTGAGATGAACAATGGTTGTATTTGCTGCACTGTTCGTGGCGACCTGATAAGGATATTAAGTGGCCTTATGAAGCGTGCAGATCAACTTGATGCCATAATCGTTGAGACAACAGGCCTTGCGGATCCTGCGCCTGTAGCGCAGACATTCTTCGTTGATGATGATGTTGCAAGCCGCACGAAACTTGATGCAATCGTTACCGTCGCCGATGCCGTCCATCTCGATGCGCAATTAGGTGAACATCACGAGGCAGAAGAGCAAATAGCCTTCGCCGATGTTGTCCTTTTGAATAAGACCGATCTTGTAGATGCTGCTGGACTTGATGCAGTTGAAACTCGTATTCGAAAAATTAATCCATACAGTAAAATTATTAGAACCACGCGTTGTGAGGCCGAGCTCAATGCAGTACTTGGACTCGATGCATTCAACCTCGATCGTATAATGGAATTTGAGCCAGACTTTTTGGAATCAGATCATGCCCACGACCATGATGATGATATTACCAGCATTTCTTTTGTTTCAGAAATACCATTAGATATTGAGAAGTTTCAGAAGTGGTTTGGCAAACTCTTGCAGACTAGAGGGCAAGACATTCTTCGGTCAAAAGGCATTCTAAATTTTTCGAACACGACTGATCGTTATGTGTTCCAGGGTGTGCATATGTTAATGGATGCATCTACAATGGGTGCTTGGCCAGAAGGGCAGCCGCGTAACTCCAGAGTTGTATTTATCGGGCGAAATCTTGACAGTATGGGGTTGAAGGAGGGTTTTGAGAGTTGTAAGGCTGAGTAACAATGGGTCAACCTCCTACTAAACCGCCCCCAGGATATAGAAAAACGTCGTTAGAGGAGAGGGCACTCAAATTCGACAGCGGCGCACCTGTAACAGGCGCTGTAGCAATCGGTGATGCTATTGCTTCGACCTTTGGAGATGGTACAGTTCGATTTTTTGATCCTAGTGAAGATGCACCTGCCGAAGTGCATGCGCACAATGGTGTTATTCTTTGCTGTGCAGCTGATAGAAAACATCTGCTGACTGGCGGAGATGATGGGCAGTTTCTTAGAATTGCCCCCGATGGCACTGTAGATGAGCTCGCTAATTTCGGGTCAAAGTGGGTTGATTGTGTTGCGGCAAGCAATGGATTGGCTGCATGCTCCTCAGGTCGAGTAGCTTATATATGGACCTCTGGCAGGTCAGAAGCGACAGAGCTCGAACACTCAAGCACAGTGGGTGGCCTCGCTTTTGATGCAAAGGGTAGTCGCCTCGCAGTTGCGCATTATGGCGGAGTAACAGTCTGGGAGCAAAAAAAACACAGGTGGAAAAAGTCAAAACTATTTTGGCAAGGGTCCCATGGCGCAATAACATTCAGCCCGGACGGCAAATTTATTGTAACAGCCATGCAGGAAAATGCACTACATGGCTGGCGCCTGCGCGGTAAAATTGATCTCGCAATGACTGGCTACCCATCTAAAGCTAAGAGCTTTGCCTGGGCAGGGAAGACACCGTATCTTGCTACGTCCGGCGGTTACGAGGCGATTTGTTGGCCATTTGACGGTCCGCAAGGCCCTATGGAACGTCCGCCACTATGTGTCGCCCAACACGGCGATAATTTAGCAACTTGCGTGGAGGCATTCCCACTACTTAATGCAGTTTTCGTAGGCTTTCAGGATGGAGCTGTTCTTGTGTCGGAGCTCGAGGACTCTAAGGATGTTATGGCGCTCAGGGGACCAACCGGTATCGAGGTAACAGCGATTGCAATAAATCAGCCCCAGTCACATTTACTCGTTGGCGACGCGAAAGGACATTTGTTGTGGGCGCCATTAAAGAAATGAATTACGAAATTAGAAAAGCCTTTCATCAAGACTGAAGGACCGATTGTTACAGTATACCAAACCAGTACCCCCTTATCCCACACTGGTGCTAGAATAAAGTATTCTGGTCCTCGCATCCTCTATGTTTCCTAAGGGCGCATTCACGGGCAAGTTTTTTTGCTCTCACAATTTCTGCATCTGTCATCTTTTGCGCGGCAGTATCGCGGGCCTGGATTGCGGCTTTATCTGCCGATTTTGCGGCGATATCAAACCACATATACGAATAGACAACATCTTTTTGAACGCCCTGGCCTAACAAATAGGATTTACCAAGATTGAATTGACAGGGTATGTGACCCATTTCCGATCCCAGCCTGAACCACTTTACCGCCTTGTCATAATTTTGTGGGATACCATCTCCTTTGCTGTGCATTAGACCTAATGCAAACGCAGAGTTAGCGCTACCGTGCTCTGTAGCAATTCTGTACCACTTCAGTGCTGTTTGATAATTCTGAGGAACACCATTGCCAGTTCTGTACATGACGCCCAGATTGTGAGGGGCATCGGCATTTCCCTGTTTTGCTGCGAGTTTGTACCACTTAACCGCACTCTCAGGATCCTTTGGAACTCCTGTCCCGTTTTCGTATAGTATCCCCAAACTGTGTTGCGCTTTGGCATATCCTTGCGCGGCCGCCAAATTATACCAATTTGCTGCCATTTTAAGATTTTTTGGGATACCTATTCCCCTATAGTACATCGTGCCCAAATTAAACTGTGCAACAGCATCGCCCTGTTCAGCGGCAATTGTCCATTGCTTAAGCGCGGTTGCATAATCATTTTTTCTGTAAGCGTCTGCGCCTTTTTGGTAATCGGCTCGGGCACTCATCCCCATACTTCCAATCACTACGGTAAATATTAGGCAGAGTATTTTGATGAATTTGGTCATTCCAACACCATGTCACACTAAGCTGCTTCTGTGTAGGGACGTTTTTTACCAGAACTAGTAATCTAGGTATTCCATTATTAACGTCTGTAGCATGTACTGTATATCCGTATGCCGATTTATTTTTGGGCACCAGAAGAAAGGTTAAAATAAGCCAAAGTGGCTATTTTAAGGTAGGCGGCTTTATTTTTTTATCTCAACAAATTATGAGATTTAGTAATCGTGGTGAACAAGGTTTGGTGGAATGAAGATTTCTAATAAAATATTTTTTCGGGCCGTTCTGTATATTACAACTGCCTATACATTGGTTCTTGGGCAATCTTTCTATCAAGTGCTAACCAGTCAGGGAGGAGGGATTTTTGTCTTTTTATTATGGCCTTTTATTATTCCACCACTGTCAATCACCCCTTGGTATTTAATTGGCTTCCAAAAAGTCAGATTTGCTCATCTATCAATGCTTCCACCTCTTACAGTTATTCCGTGCTGGTTTCTGATAAAAGACCGGTTTATGGCAAAAACTCAGTCCATGAAACCTTCAGACGACACTAAACTTTGGAAGTTTGACCATGCCATTGCCCTAATATGGACGGGAATCATGGGGGTACTGTCTTTGTTATCCATTTATTTAATCATTGGTAACCTGGCAATGATCATATTTTTTCAGTGAAATCTTGTTTAAGATTAGCAACGGTTATGTGCTAGGTGCTGGGAAACTGGGTTGATCTAGGCCTATATTACTACGACCCTAATGAGCCAAACACAGAACAGATCCACAGTGCAATGAGAAGCATTTGACCGGACCTGCTGCAAAATTCTTTCGTGCATAAAACGATTGGAAAGAGGAGCTCCGTTGGCAAGGCCTCTATGGATTTGTGCACTTACAATCGAATTAGTTTGATTAAAGTTTAATCAAAGCTGAAAACGGGTGCCAATACATTGAGCGTTTGTTTTCGTTTCTTATGGTATTCGATTCCTCTGATAGTAAAATTAACTTAATGATATTATGTGTTTAGTGGGTTCCGAAGGCTCCTTTCTTTTTTGGCATGAATATGGCAATATGAAGTTGTCACTGGCAGTAACGCCGGACACTGGAGAATGTCCATGTGGGGTTACGGAAGGAGTAGCATATATTTTCTAAATTAAGTGGTTAGTATGTTGACCTTCCGGCATTTGTCGGGGGCTTCTAAAGTTCAAATGCAAGTAAAAAACTATAAGTTTTGGAGTAGTTTAATATGAAATTTCAGGCTAGGAAAAAATCAAAAGGATCTATGAGGGCTTTGTCAAAAGCCCTTAGATTCGAGAAATATTTGTCATTCAGGAAATCAGGATATCTTTCTGTTGTGGGTACAGCGCTGGCTGCGTTGATCACATTTTCCAGTAGCAGCTCTAACGCAGCTTCAACTGTCACAATCGGAATGACGGCCGCCGATATCCCGATGACCACAGGTGCCCCTTCTCAGGGTGGTGAAGGTCTTAGGTTTACTGGTTTCACAATGTATGATGGTTTGATTAATTGGGATTTAACCAGATCAGACGTGCCGGCACAACTAACGCCAGGGTTGGCAACAAGTTGGAAAGTTAATCCAAAAGATAAAACAAAATGGATCTTTACCTTACGGAAAGGGGTAAAATTCCATGATGGATCGACGTTCAACGCAGACGCCGTTATTTTTAATTTAGCAAAAATTAAAGATAAAAATTCTCCACAATTTGATCCTAAGGGTGCTGCGCAAATACGTGCAAGAATTCCAAGCGTTAAGGCATGGAAAAAAATTGATGAATACACCGTTGAGATTTCAACACCGGCGCCCGACGCGATGCTACCTTACCAGTTAACTTGGTTTTTGATTTCTAGTCCGGCTCAATGGGAGAAGGTTGGGAAAGATTGGAAAAAATTTGCTTTCAAACCTTCTGGTACTGGTCCATTTAAGCTCACGAAATTAGTCCCTCGAGAGAAGGCCGTTATGGTTCCTTTCAAAGATTATTGGGACAAGAAAAGGATAGCTAAGTCTACTATCATCTTGAGGCCCATACCGGAGGCAACAGCAAGAACTGCAGCGTTGTTATCTGGGCAAACGGACTGGATTGAGGCACCTGCCCCAGATGCAATACCAAGATTAAAAAAAGCCGGTAAGCAAATTGTTACCAATACTTACCCACACATTTGGCCGTACACCCTTAGTTATTTGCCAGACTCTCCATGGCTTGACATAAGAGTTAGGAAGGCGGCCAACTTGGCTATCGATCGCGACGGTTTGGTTAAGTTGCTTGGTGGTCTTGCTGAGCCATCGACTGGTTCGGTTGAAAAAGGCCATCCATGGCGTGGAAATCCCAAATTTCAAATTAAGTACGATCCCGACGAGGCTCGTAGATTGATGAAGGAAGTTGGTTACACGCCGGAGAAACCTCTGAAGGCGAAGTTGGTCATTTCCACAGGTGGATCTGGTCAAATGCAACCGTTACCAATGAACGAGTATATTCAACAAAACATGAAAAAAGTTGGTATCGATTTGCAACTCGAAGTCGTCGAGTGGGCGCGTATGAGAACAGTTTCAAGAGCTGGAGCGACAACTCCGGATCAGAAGGGTTATCATGCTATTAACAATAGCTATTCGACAACTCATCCGTTCAACGCATTTGTTCGTTTCTTCCATTCATCAAGCGTTGCTCCGAAGGGCCGGAACTGGGGCCACTACAAAGCAAAGTGGGCCGACGAGATGATTGATAAGATCCTAGTAACATTTGACATTGAAAAGCAAAACAAGCTCTGTGCTAAACTGCACGAGAGACTTGTGGATGAAGCTGCTTGGATTTGGATAGTTAAAGATCTTAACCCACGTGCACTAGGGGCGAATGTTAAGGGCATGGTTCCTGCCCAGTCTTGGTACCTTGACTTAACTGGTGTCCACAAGAAATAACAACCTTCGAGACAAGGATGTATGACCCGAAAGTCATAATGGCTCATGGCTTTCGGGTCTTCATTTTAATATGTTTGTTTATTTCATAAAACGATTACTCTACGCTTTGCCAATTGCTGTTGGCGTAACCGTTTTTGTTTTTTCTCTCGTTTACCTAGGTGGAGACCCACTTGATGCGGTGTTGCCTGACGATGCAACAGCGGCAGATGTTCAAGAGATAAAAGAGATTTATGGTTTCGACAAACCCTTGCCTGTGCAATATATCACATGGTTAGGCCGTGCAATAACCGGAGATTTCGGAACCTCTATCGGGACAGGGCAACCTGTCGCTGACGAAATTAGTAGGGCTATTGTAAATACATTAATTTTAGCAATTTGCTCTGCCTTGACTGGGTTTCCTTTTGCTGTGTTTCTGGGAACTTTAGCAGGGTATTACCACGGACAAAGGGCAGATAAGATAGTCTCCGGTTTTGCGATCACTGGAGTTAGTGTACCTCACTATTGGCTTGCAATTGTTCTGGTTATAGTTTTTTCGGTGGAATTAAATATTCTCCCGTCTCTGGGAATGGGGCCTGGCGGGTCCGAGGATTGGACCTTAGATTGGGCTCATGCAAAGCATTTGATACTTCCAGTTATTGGTGGGTCTATTATCTCTATGGGTATCATTGCGCGAAGTATGCGAGCAGCTGTTGCTGAAATTCTCAACCAGGAGTTCGTAAGAGCTCTCCGCTCGAAAGGTCTATCCGAAAGCAGGATAGCTTACCACGTCATGAAGAATGCCTTGCCGTCAATTCTTGGAGTAGTGGGACTGGAAATTGGAAGCCTTATGGGCGGGTCAATTTTAATCGAGACAATTTTCTCGTGGCCGGGTGCCGGCTTTTTATTAAACGAGGCTATTTTTCGCCGAGATTTGCCTGTTTTACAGGGAACAATCTTAGTTTTGGCGATGTTTTTCGTAATTTTGAACCTTATTGTTGATATTAGCCAAACCTTTGTAGATAAGCGGATAATCAGAACGTAAAGCAGGCCCTTGTTTTGATAACTAGAATAATGAAGCAAAAGTAATGAGTGCAAATATTAATAAACCACGTACCTACTGGCAGTCGGTGCGATCCCGTCTCAGGAGGGATCCTGTTACCTTATCCTGCGCTGGAATTATAATAGGAATAGTTCTTCTATCAATATTTGCTCCACTGATTGCGCCGGCAAACCCTTATGATGCAAATATGCTGAATAGGCTCGCACCGATAGGTTCACCCGGCTACCCTCTTGGTGCCGATGAGCTTGGCCGCGATATGCTCTCACGATTGATATATGGTGGGAGAATATCGTTAATTATGGGTTTGCTCCCAGTATTTCTTGCATTACTGATAGGGGCAAGCTGCGGAATTATCGCGGGCTATGTTGGTGGTAGAACTAACATGCTGATAATGCGGACAATGGATATATTCTATGCATTTCCTTCGGTAATGTTGGCGATTGCAATTTCAGGAGCAATCGGTGCTGGAATAGAAAATGGACTTCTATCCCTTACACTTGTTTTTATACCCCCAATCACCCGTGTCTCTGAAAGCATTACGGTTCAAATTAAGAGCCTTGATTTCATTGATGCAGCGCGGGCAACTGGGGCTAGTAACAGTCGTATTATACTATCCCATATCATAGTAAATGCGCTTGGCCCTATATTTATTTACTGCACAAGTTTAGTCAGTGTGAGCATTATTATAGCGTCTGGATTAAGTTTTTTGGGCTTGGGTGTAAGCCCTCCGGAGGCAGATTGGGGTCTCATGTTGAGCACACTAAGACAATCGATATATGTGAACCCATGGGTCTGTGCGCTTCCAGGCGTCATGATATTTACTACGTCTCTCTGTTTTAATCTAATGAGTGACGGGCTGAGAAGTGCAATGGATGTGAAGATGTAAATATGTACTGTAATATGGATATGGGCTTTTTTAAATCGTCAAACAGGTTCAAGAAATCTTTCAAATTATTTTCTAGATAGCGGAAAAAATCATGGCAAAGATTGATGAAAGTTTTGTGAAAGTTAGGAATCTTAAAAAGTATTTCCAAACCGGCACCGCAATTCCTTTTTTGAAATCCCCCCCCGCTGTTAAGGCAGTTGAAAACGTCTCTTTTGATGTCTTTAAAGGAGAAACACTTGGTGTAGTAGGGGAATCTGGTTGCGGAAAATCGACCGTTGCTCGCCTCCTAATTCAGCTAATAAAACCAGATGCGGGAGAAATAATCATTGATGGTTTAGCCGTTGAAAAGCGTGGCGGTATCTCTACCCGGGATCTGCGGCATCGAATGCAAATGGTGTTTCAAGACAGCTATGCAACATTAAATCCCCGCATGCCGATAGAAGAAAGCATCGCGTTTGGTCCCATATCTAATGGAAAAAAGCCCTCAGAGGCCATGCTCAAAAGCAAGCATGTTATGGATCAAGTTGGTTTAGACCCAAATATTTATCTACATCGGTATCCCCATGAATTGTCAGGAGGGCAAAGACAACGTGTAAATATAGCCCGAGCGTTAGCAATGGGGCCAGAAGTCATAATTTTAGATGAAGCGGTATCTGCTTTAGACAAATCGGTAGAGGCACAAGTTTTAAACTTACTGACAGACCTTAAATCAGATCTGAAATTGACATATATTTTCATCAGCCATGACTTAAACGTAGTTAAATATATTTCCGACAAAGTGATGGTTATGTATTTAGGGGAAGTTGTCGAATACGGCACCGTAGAGGAGGTGTACAACACTCCGAAACACCCTTACACCGAGGCCTTACTTGCTTCACAGCCATCCATGGATCCATCTCGGAAGCTGGACACTGTTCCCATTACCGGCGATCCACCCAATCCAATAAATCCACCTTCAGGTTGTAAGTTCCATACCCGATGTCCGAAGGTGACAGATATGTGTCGCACCGTAAATCCTAATCTCCAGTCTACAAATGTGGGCAATCATTTATCGGCATGTCATTTAGCGTAAAACACAACAGGAAGCTTTAATGCCAATTGTTCAAAAGGTATCAACAGTTGAATAAAAACTCCACCATTAGCGACCCAAAAGTCCTTACAGTAAAGGACCTCAGCGTTAAATTTGTCACACCTGATTATTCTGTGCACGCTGTTAATAATGTTTCATTCGACTTAAAGCGTGGAGAAGTTCTTAGCTTGCTGGGTGAATCAGGATCCGGAAAAAGTGTAACGCTTAGCGCTATTCAGCGTTTATTACCGGAACACATTACTAGCGTCGCAGGTAGTATTAAAATAAATGAGGAAGAAATTCTAACCATGCCCTCTAAACGATTGAATAGGCTGAGGGGTGGACAAATTGCTATGATCTTTCAGGAGCCTGCTACATCCTTTGATCCTGTTTTTACTGTCGGTCAGCAAATCACAGAAGGGATTAGACATCACACTGGATGTAGCAAGGGCGCAGCAAATAAAAGGGCCCTAGAGCTACTGGACCTCGTCAGGATCCCATCCCCAAAAGATCGGATTAACAATTACCCATTCGAAATGTCAGGAGGCATGAGGCAACGTGCGATGATCGCATTAGCACTGTCCTGTGATCCTATGATTTTGCTGGCAGATGAGCCGACTACAGCGCTTGATGCAACAGTGCAAATTCAGATACTTTTACTTTTGAAAGATATTCAAAAAGAACTTGGTCTCAGTATTATTTTCGTTACTCATGATATCGGGGTTTCAATCGAAATTGGTGATCGCATTGCGGTAATGTACGGCGGCCAGATCGTCGAAACCGGAAATCTTTCTGATGTCATTAACGATGCCAAACACCCTTACACGAAAGGTCTTTTGTCATCGACAATCCACGCTAATAGTTCTGGTAAGCGTTTACATGCCATCCCAGGCTCACCCCCAAATCTTTCAAATGCGCCGAGAAATTGTTCGTTTTCCGAACGATGTGAATTCGCCAACGAAACATGTAAAAATACAATGCCAGACAATGTGAAGTTAGGAGTTGAACGATATTCACGTTGCCTAAGAATAGGTGTCTGGGAATAATTCTGCTATTAAGTTGCCGACCTGCGCCCCTTTATGTGCATCGCAGAACTGTCCACCTTTTTTAAGAACATTTTCTATAAAATTTTAAATCGAGCTGAACCTTGCGAACCCGTGTTTGCAAGTCTAAGGTATGATTGTTCGATTTCCTATAAAAACCTAGATGAATACACTTACAGCCCGTCATTAATTGAGTGATTCAATAAAAGACGTTAACAGTCGCGTTGCTTCACCAAAATCTGACATTTCCATCGTTTCATTTGGATTATGACTGCCATTTTCGTTTCTTATAAAAATCATTGCGCAGGGTATCCCTTCATTAGCAAAAGTCGCACAATCGTGCCCCGCACCACTCGAAATTGGCATTACAGCGATGTCGAGTTTTTTTGCGCATTGGTAAAAGATTTCACGTAACGTTTTATCCATTATTGCTGGCTTGGCCTCGCGAAATTGACCAAGCTCAATTTTTACATTTCGGCTCGCTGCAATCTGTCTAGCTTTTTTTTGAAGAGCCGTATCGGTGGAAATCAGTATTTTTGAATCAAGACTGCGAATGTCCATTGTGAACCTCACATCACCTGGAATCTTGGTCATACCGTGATGCTCTGGGTCCGTAAAAAACTCGCCAATTGTACATACAAAATCAATGCCCGACGCGTCGTAGTCATCCCAAATTCTTTCGAGAGCATTTGCGAAGTCGACAGCGGCAAATAGAGCATCACTTCTATTTTTTCGCGGAACCGCACCGGCGTGGCCATATACTCCCTGGACTTTACAATCTCGATAACGAAGATTACCGCGAATGCCGGTCACTATTCCAACTGGCACTTCGGCGTCGACCAAGGTAGGCCCTTGTTCAATATGCGGTTCAATAAAACAACGAATATGATCTGCAGTTAGCCATGATTTACCAGACCTTAGCGAGGATATATCAAAGCCTGCCTCTTCTATATGTTTGCCGAGACTTAGGCCCGTATCAAAACGCTTTAGGGTATCAAAATCTTCGATTGGCAAGCGTCCGAATGCCATTCGGCTGCCAATGTATGGCGCTGAGAACCATAATGCTTCTTCTGCCCTTATAGCCATTACGGTAATATCTTGAGGGGGTTGCCAGGCAATGTTTCGAAAGTGCTGTAAAACAGTCAATCCCATTATTACACCAGCCGCTCCATCATAATTACCACCATGGGGTACTGTATCCATGTGCGAACCGATGAAAACCGCGGGCAAATCGCGGTCTTTTCCCGGTAAGGTCATGTACTGGTTGCCTGCGAAGTCAACAGAAATATCAAGATTAAGAGTTCTGGCTATACTGTTGATCAACGAGTGCGCCATATCCTCGCCCTTGCCATATGGCGCACGAGTTAACCCGGGTGGGTTAAGCGAGTTTTTATACAACGCATCAAAAGCTTCGGTAGCGAGTTTAAGATCGGGCATATGGATAACATTTAATTTGTTTGAACACTTACGGGGTTACCCTTTTTAAAGATTATGGTTTCCGGCCTATTTTTTCGATCATGAGGTGCGGCTAGAGGGCCAATCAATCTTTTATAAGCATTTCCGGGCCGTAAATGCATAGCAGTGTCTACCGTAGGCAAGCAATACTCATATTAACATCTACGTTGTTAGATTAGCTAATAACTATTATTAAAGCGCAAGCAAAAAAACTTGACCTTTGTATTAAGAGAATCCGAAAACTCTAATACCTGATCCAATGTAATGAAACTGGTGGGGTATCTAAAATTTATTAAGAGGGACTTACATTAAATGAAAGATGACCATTCATGCTGCGTTTAGCGCTTGTTGTTCTATTTACGGTGTTATTAAGCGATTTGGCAGTGAGTGAGATTTACCCTGGCAAAAAATGGGATGTGATTGAAGAACCTGAGTCTGTTGGTTTCTCAAATATCATGTTGAAACAGGCCAAAAGAATATTTGAACGTATGGATTCAAACGCTTTCATTTTTGTTTATAAGGGAAAGCTTCTTATTTCGTGGGGCAACACAGACGAAAAACTCGATGTTTTTTCAGTACGTAAGAGTTTTTTAAGTTCATTGTTTGGAGTTTTCTCAGAAACGGGCCAGATCGATTTAAACGCTAGCCTCGAATCTCTGGGTATTGACGAGGATGATAAGCTTTCTGCAACCGAAAAATCTGCACGCATCATCGATTTACTTAGGTCTAGGTCTGGTGTTTACCATCCGGCAGCTTACACATCCTTTAAAAAAATAATTCAACGGCCTGACAGAGGTTCTTATAAACCCGGCGAATATTGGTTTTACAATAATTGGGACTTTAATGTGCTAGCAACGATTTTCCATCAGTTGACCGGAACCGATATCTTCAGTGCCTTTTATAATAAAATTGCTTCACCTATTGGGATGCAGGACTTTAAAATTTCAGATGGCCGTTTTCACAAAGAGTACCTTTCTCGCTACCCGGCTTATCCATTTCGCGTAACTGCTCGCGACATGGCGAGGTTTGGTTTACTTTTTGCCCGCTCAGGGCGGTGGCGTGGGAATCAAATCATACCAGAGGCTTGGATTAGGGAGAGTACCAAAACCCATTCAATAACAAGCCGTCGAAACAGTAAAAGTGTAGGTTATGGTTTAATGTGGTGGACAGTGCGTCCCGGTCGGCGCCACTTTAAAAATCACCTCGGAGACGATGCATTTTCGGCGAGAGGCAACGGAGGACAATTCATTATTGTGGCTCCTAGCCTCGACATAGTGGCAGTCCACACCAGCGATTGGAAATGGACAAAAAAGAAAGTAAAAGCAGGCCAAGTCGGGAAATTACTCAGAGCCGTTTTAAACGCAAAAATATCAAATTGAATTATTTAATGCGTCGTTTTCACTAATACCTCTCGAAGCCCCGACCTCTTGCTTTTTGATTAAAACGTGGGTGAGTACAGCACTTTTCCTCGGCCAAAGTTTATTAGCGCAGTTGCTTTAAATTTTCCTATCTCTAAAAATATCAACGCAGGCACGACAAAAACCATATAATTCTCAGGTGTATTGCTGCAGTTGATTCTTGTGGTAGAGGCTTAACTTGGTGTTTCAGATTACATAGGTTGGAGGACTAACCGAATGAAGAAACCTTTACATTTGCGGAGCATAGCAGAGTGCGCCCGTGAAATAGCATCTGGCGCAATATCGCCGGTTGAGTTGACGGAAGCATGTCTGAGTGTGATTGAAAAACATAATCCGGATGTAAATGCTTTCCTTGAAGTGACGGCCGATCTCGCTTTAGACCAGGCGCGAGCCGCAGAGGAAGAGATCCGACGAATTGGTCCACGCAGCCCTATGCACGGCATCCCATTTGCCCTTAAAGATATATACGACACACGTCATATCGCAACTACCGGGAACTCTGCTTTATATCAGAACCGTATTCCAGTGTACGATTCGGCATGTGCCGAGCGTCTCTACGGCGCAGGTGCAGTGCTTTTAGGGAAGCTTGCTACACATGAATTTGCCACCGGCGGTCCAGCATACGACTTGCCCTGGCCGCCTGCATCAAACCCTTGGCTATTGGACCGTTTTCCTGGCGGATCCAGCAGTGGTTCGGGCGCCGCTGTGGCAATCGGTATGGTCCCGGGCGCTCTTGGTAGCGATACGGCGGGTTCTATTCGTCTGCCAGCAGCGTTTTGCGGTGTCGCCGGATTAAAGCCGACTTACGGTCGGGTCAGTAAACGTGGCGTCCTGCCATTATCTTGGACCCTCGATACCTGTGGTCCTCTTGCTTGGACCGTAGAGGATGCAGCAATTATGCTGCAGATCATTGCGGGGCATGACTCACTTGACCCGTGTACGGCGAAGCGTGAGGTTCCCGATTATAAAAGCGCGTTGAAGGAGGATCTGAAGGGTATGCGGATCGGTATGGTTCGTCACTTCTATCAGCGGGATACACAAGCCGATGACACAACAGTGGTAGCCATGGAAGATGCTGCTCAGACGCTAGCGGAGCTCGGTGCAACGGTCGTGGATGTAAACCTACCGCCTCTAGCAGACTACCAGGCAGTGACGCGTGTGATTATTGTGAGCGAGGCATTCGCCATTCACCGCGAGAGCCTGCTCTCGAAGCCAGAACTTTACAGTGCAGTGACACGTTATCGTATTATGCCCGGAGCATTAGTGTCTGCAGTTGAATATTCCAATGCGCTCAGGTTTCAGCGGGTCCTCGCAAAAAAGACTTTACGAGCGATGGAAACGGTTGATGCGCTTTTCACGGCTACAACTTATGGACCGGCGCCTGTGCAGTCACAGATGCGTGCGGAAGCAAATTTTGCGAAACCT
>Ga0163109_10001904_pt1 | contig 16411 bp, 13 predicted proteins | sample CRUFie1St13metaG_FD_108704 | JGI IMG/M metagenome (GOLD analysis project Ga0163109, IMG submission 108704) | Marine microbial communities from the Costa Rica Dome - CRUD Field 142mm St13 metaG | ecosystem: Environmental > Aquatic > Marine > Oceanic > Photic zone | place: Costa Rica: the Eastern... | reverse complement strand
GCTATAACAAAAAATACATCTAAATGGGTCAATGTATCTGATAAAAGTATAATTCAAAAGACGGTTTGGGTCACAAATATGTTCAAAACTAAAAACTATGAAGATAGAAAAGTATACCTTACAAATTTAAGAAAACTTAGTGAAAACAAATTATTTGATGAAGTTGTAATATATGGTGATGAAGAATATATTACAAAAATAAAAGGAGAAAATATTATTTATAAAAACGTAACTAAAAACAACGGTGTCAGTGATATTGGAACAATGTTGAGATGGATATATGAGAAATATTCAAAAGGAACCAGTGTATTTTTAATGCGCCAAGAATCAACGCAGATGGAGTTTTCGACGATTCAAAGTGCGAATCGTTTTGATATTCGTTCGTGTGTTATGCTAAATGCATTTATTTTACCGGATATTCCCGATCCACGGCCAGAATTATATCAAAGGGGTGACCCAAGAACAACATGTGGTTATATGTTTGTTGTAGACGATGATACAACATTTGAAGAAGGCGGTGATTTAGATAAATGTTCTTTATATTCATCTCACGCATTTGCAGTGGTTATGCGAGAAATGATGTCCCGACGATATAAAATTGGGAATGCCAGTCGGCAAATTGGGATAGCATTCCCGAATATACGTTCATTTGTCTTAGATAAAATGAAATTTGAAGTTTCTATGGGTATTGTATGTCCAGAAGGCAAATGTATTACGTATTACCCTTCAGTAAAACGTAAAGAATATTTATCTGTAAGAGGTGAAGATGTAACCGTTGCACCAATTACAGAAGGCGTTTTGGAAGTAAAAACAATCCATAATATGACTAACAAAATGATGAAACGAGGGGGATATCCAGATAATTTAATGTATCCCGATAGTGAAATAACTCTTAAAGCAGATACTCTTAAAGTATTTGATGGCGAAGATATTCGTTTTTACAAGAAAATTTGGAACCACAATAAACAAATGATGGGGCAAACCTATTGGGGCGAAGGAGTTCCAATGAAGGAAACCTCATTTACTCATAATTCTTTTATTCTTAATGATTGTGTGTTCTTATCTTCTCCCAATAACACCCCTGAAAATGCTATTAATATAATATGTTCTTTGTTATTGATAGAAAATGATAAAATGTTTATTGTAAATTCTAATTCTGATTATAAACCTATGATAGAATCCATCAAGACAAACGTTGTATGTAAAGATTTTAGTAATGCTAACATATATGGGGGAAAGGGAACAAAATTTACAACGAATCCGTCTATTGGTTCCTTCATGGGATTTGTTCCGTCATTAATCGGTCCTGCAAATAAGGCATATCGTAAAACACAGCATATTGATGTTAAGATGATGAAAATGCTCGGTGAAACAAATGGTATAATTGTTGGAACAAGATGGAGAAATAAGTTAACAGAGTTTATGAATGAAAAATACCCGGAAGTTAAATGGATATCTGTTCCAGAAGCAAAAGATGTCAAACCCGATGTATTTGCAACTGCTTCCTATGTTATAGGAACGCGTGATTCAGGTGCCTGGATAGGAACGTTTTTCGTATCCCCTGAAGATTGTAAGGTTATTGAAATTGCCAACGAGTTTGATAATACACCCCATTGGTTCTTTATGTCAAGGGCAATGGGTGTTTCATTCAAAACACTTCCATTAAAGCAGGAACTGAAGAAGCGTTGCTTTGAGAGAGTTAAACAGAATATTCATCATTATATGTAAAGTGAATAGATGATTGTTGTTTTTGATATGGATGAGTGTATCGCATCATTATCAAAACCTTGTTTTGAATATCATATGTATTTAGATAAAGGAGTCGCATTTCCTGAATATTTTACACAAAACCTTCGTACTGAACTTTTGAATAAATATCTGCGACCTGGAATTATTGATGTTCTCTCAACCTTATACGACTGTCGTAAGAACCCTAAAATATTACCAGTATCACATATTGTTCTTATGACAAACGCATCAAATAGGGACAACTGGGTTAATTTTATAACAGACATCATTGATGATATTGTCACGATTGATAAGAAATCTAAGAGTCCGTTGTTTGATGTTTTACTTCCCAGAGATTCAGACAAACGCCTCCAAATTACGAAATATGCTTATAAGTATTACGGGGGTCAGCAACCCAAATTTATGATTGATGTATATTCAGCATTAAAATGTTGTACAACGGAACCGATTGTAATGTATGATGATAAAGAAGGGCATATTGTCCCTGTGAGTGGTAGCAAGAATTTTATAACAAAGGTATCTCCATATCATTTTTATCAAAAAGATAAACATAATAAGTTTAAAACATTTAGTGAGTTCTTTCCGCCTTTAGTTCAAGCATGGATGCATGAAAATCGTCTTTAATAGACCGAATCCCAGTTTTATCAAGCGACCGAGAATACAATCTAATATCTGCAACCGAACCTATGAAACCCTTTGATATGTCTCTTTCTAAGGATTTTCCTATCAAGAAAGTATGACGTTTCATAAATGAATGACGAGGCCCTTGTTGTCTCCCAATCTTTCTCCCATTCAAGAACATATGCCAATATCCATTATGATACTGAATGACAATATGATTCCATTCTCCTGGAACGATTCCTCCTCTCCTAAGACTGAATGTCTCCGCCTTTCCTTCATAAAGACTAAATAAGATTTCATTTTCAAATGTTTTTTGAATACTGATCTCATTAAGATTTGAGTCATCACCGTTGAATAAAAGCATCTCATTAGAACCAGAAGATGCTCTTTTATTTGGCTTAATCATCAAAGAAATAGCGCTTGTTTCATTCATTGGGATAGGACTGAGTGATTTCATTGTCGGCGACCCCCCCGAGAAAACGATACCCTCTTCTGGTTTGGTTATTGGATCCACGCTGAAATTTATTCCTTTCACACGATCCTTTAATAAACCAGATGACTCGTTCCCAATCATAGGTATCCAGAATATTAAGTTTTCGTATGCCCTAAGCCTAGTTCTTACCCTTTCTGGTGGGTTAGGATCCGGAACTCCCCCTGAACCAAATCCAAGACCTGCAACAGACAGACAATGTGTCCTAGCAGGAGACTTGGGAGTAGGAGCGACTACACCACAATATGAATCAAATGAACCTTCTGATAATTTCTTGGAGTAAGGTATTTCCATAACAGGGAGACCTTCTTTTTGAGTAGGAGACCTAAACCAATATGAATATCCGCCTTTTGAGTCAAGATCACACGCTAAAAAGGTGTCCACTGGATGACCATCCTTAGTTCGTGATACGATCCTACAATAATCTGTTCGTGCCCCTCTACCCATCGTGTCTAGACACACGCTCGTTTTTGACTTTGATTGATATCCCGGAAGATCTGGGTTTTTCTGACACCATTCTGCCCGCCTCTCTTTCTGCTGGAACCCCTCCTGATTCTTCGGTTGAATCACTTGGAGGACCTGGTCTGCGTACATAATCAATAGAACCCCCAGAACCACTATCAGGGCGATTGATGCGATCATCTACTGTTGGTATGACAGTTTCAAAACTGTATGGGTCGGCGCGAACATCAACTGCTTTTTTTGTGAGAACGGATGCTTCATTGTGAATGCTTCTCCCACCAGATGGAGCATTTCCAGGGAGGTATTCAGTTCGTATTGCTTTATTCATCATAACTTCACAGCGTTCCATAAATTGTGAAAAAAACAACTGATGATTTCTTTCAGGTGAAACCTCTTCATCACTTTGGTCGTATCTCCCACTTAGTGTAAGATACATCCAAGACTCACTCTCAATCTTTTCAATAAGATCGCCGACGGTATAATAGTTTTTATCTACGCGAAATAACGATACAAAGGCGTTACTAATACTTACAAGAAGCCCTATCCCCCACATAGACCAATATGCGGCGGTTTGGTCTACATTTGACTGTATCGCGAGTAATGATGGAACTAAAAGAGAACCAACTGATGTGGTTGTTCTTAGCATAGAATATATGTATGTAAGCCGATTTAATCGTTGTCGCAATCTTTTAACTACACTGAGAACTCTCGTTTTGATGGCCTTTTTTTGAAGTTCGTCCAGATTTGTTTTTTCAATAAGTTCCCCCCATTCTTGAATTGGTGACTCAACTGTTTGTATGTTACAGCAAGACATCTAGTATGCTACTCGGTTTCTGCTTCTATTTTTTTACGAAGTGTATCATTCAAGGCACTTTCAAAATATACGATTGATTTAAAAAAGTTTGGCCTTGGTTGAAATGCGATTGGCCTTCTTTTCTGTATGTATTCAATGGCTTCTTTATGGGTATATCTCTGGTAAAAAATCAGGAACATTGCAACTACTGCAGCAGAACGTTGCATTCCGGCATGACAATGAACCAGGATTGTAGAACCTTTACTGTATTCATCCCATAACTGACGAATTATACTAGCACTCCATCTTGTCATATTTGCGATTTCTTCTTCCTGAAGATTATCGTGAACAGGAACACGTATTTTTTTGTATTTACCACCCTTTAAAAATGGAATATTTTTAGAGCAGTTTACTACAACATTAATTTTCATATTTTCAATAAATTCTTGACTTTGTGATGCAGTTATATCTCCGAGAAATAGATTCGGGATAATCTCATTTGCCGACATATATCTATTGTATATATTGTTGTTAAGATTTTACTACGCATATGCTGTTGGAAACAATGAGGCAAAGTATGAGATATTCTCCATATGAAACTCTGTTGGGAATAAGTTTAATAACTCTTCAGCGGGTGTTTCTCTTCTTCGAATGATATACTTTTTCCTATTTTTATGTATCCAATCCTTGAACCAATATACGACATTTTCAAAATCAGTAAGATCATATATACGGAACATTGTTTTTTCACTTTTTCTAGTTGGTAGAAGGGCGATATCATCTTCGACACTGTTGGATATTAGACACAGTTTTGCTAAATTCATCGCAAGTTCTTGTGCGAGAGTAAGTTTGGATTCAATAACATTTTCCCAATCACCCACAAAATCTTTTAGAATGTGTTTTTGAGCGTCACTCATTTCCGCCTCCATATCCGAAACATACTCGTGTATTGGAATCAATCCATCTTGTATCATGTTAAATTGAGTATTAACATATAAATCCCCTCCAAAGCGATAATATGGGAATACGTAATCAGAACCCAAGAAGGTATAGATACATATATTCTGTGCGAATGTTAGTGGTATATTTGTATATGGGTTTTTCGGAGAATGATTATTTTTAAGTTTGTTTCTTGAATACATAATTAAATCTTGTTTTGTGAAACGATATGTTTTACGAGTTTTCCAGTCCCATAAATGTAATATATCATCATCTTCTTTAAAATCATCATACAAAAGATCCGTTGTATTTGCATAGGTTTTAGAATCATATATTTTTTTACGAAACCATGCGTATATTAGTTTTTTAAATGCCCAGCGCGTTCGTTGTATTTTGCTGAACTCCGCAAATGCAATCAAGGGGGATTTTACAGGGAATATTCCAATGTGTTCTTGTCTATATTGAATATGTTGCATAACATCAAGATATTTTAAAGTTGGGAACCCACCCTTGGGTGTTTCCATTTGAACACCATATAATATAGTATGAACTGCTATGTTCATTGCTATTAATGAAAATATGTAATACTCATATTTTCTTATCAATTTTGGTTGGTATTTTTGATTTAATGATCCTGAAGGCTCCTCATAATCGCTTGTTGGAGAACATCGTCTGCGTTGTCTTCTAGAACCTCTATGCCTTCCATAAATACTCTAGTTGATACCGAAGGGGTCCCCATAACTCTCCTCAAAAGTTCTGTTGTAAGAACGTTCGTCGCCTCAATAGTTCTTCGCAACTCGTCTACGACATCACTTTCTGAATCAGCAGATGCTTCTGCTCCTGTCCCTGTTTCTGCTCCTTCTCCTGAAGATACGTCTCCCGCTCCTGATGATGCTACCACCTCGGCCTCCACTGCTTCTACATCCGTTGAACTGGATGAATCTACAGCAACAGTCTCGCCACTCGGAAGTTCCCTATATTCTTCATATGGAAGAGGAGCACGGCAAATTGGACAAGTATGTGCCTTCTTGAACCATGGCATTACACATTCACGGTGAAAGACGTGTTTACAGGGAAGTTCTACAAAATCATCGAGAGTTTCGTCTGGTGAAATATCGTCCTTACAAATACCACACGAACAAGGTTCTGTAATTTTAGAAGGTGAAGGCAAAGACTCGATGTATTCCTTTTTCACCCTCTTTTTAACACCGCCCATATCATTCCGACTTCGCTGAAGAATATCGCCAATTCCACCCTCGTCTTGTTCTTGGCCCAAATGTTGAAATATCATATTCATAACCGACAAAGGAACAGAGGCACTTTCACTCATTCTTATATTTCTTATTGGAGACCTAAAGAGATTAGAAAAGCTTTCAATTCTGCCTCTCCGTGAGGTTATCCAACGGAAAGCGTTATCTAGATTGTCATTAAATGATGGGTCCATCTATGATCTTCTTAAGTTTTGAATCATCGCACTTTTAAGTCGTAGAATTTCTGCCTCTGCATATTTATCTGGTTCTGTCTTTGCCAAATGCCTTGTTTTAGGTCTTCTTGAAGGGTCTTTTCCACGAAGAATATTCCCAAGATCACGAATAATAAGGTTTTTGTCCTCTTTGCCAACCAATATTCCTAAACTTAAAAGCATACTCATAAACTTTCTAAATTCTTTTAAAACCGGTTTTGTGTCTTCAGTTGACAACGTATCCCCATCTTTTAGAATATTACGAACCTTTTTTCCATCAATTTCGGTATTCAAAATCCTGTCCCATATTTCAATATGTTTCTTATCGTATTCTTCAACTAGTTTTTTTGAATCCTCTGTTAATCTATCATCAATCAAAATATCCGTATATGATTTTTTAGTCCGTGAGCTTTTTTTAGGCACCGGCACCGGGACTGTGTCTTTATCTGGTAACGATGTTTCATAATCTATATCGGCAATACCTGTAATTTCTAACTTCTCGGCTACCTTTATGTCTGGGAATACGGGCATAAGAGTCCTTTCATCATCTTTAAGTTCGTCTGCACTTCTACCAATACATTTTGCAGCCGTGTTGAGAATACTGCGCATCATATTAATCTCATCGGATATCAAACAATGATACACGTCTTTTTGGACTATATCCGTCATTTGTATAATGACAAATATAGCGATATTCAAGTTCAATTAGGATTTCGCATAGATTAGATGTCCGTTCCGCTCCCAACAAGGATTCTGGAATCCTTACGAGGTAAGTCTAGGACAATTAAAGCAGAGTTAAAAAAAGACACATCTGCTATGTTTCTTAAACTTACTATGCCTCCTCAAATATTGATAGGAAGTGTCGATAAAGGGGTATTTAAGTCATCAAGTGGTGATTCATTTGAGATTAACATTGGTAAATTCACTAAAGATGGTATTGTGTTACCAAGATCAATGCTAAAGAGTATAGTTCACAGTATTAAAACTATGTATCTCCCAGGAGGTTCTCCCAATGAGGAGTCAATAAAACTATTACTAAAAGATGAAACACGTTCCAACGCAAGTATTCTTGTTCTCCCTCTTCTCCCAGGAGAACGAGGAGCAAATATCGTTTCACAAATATTAGGTGAAATTTCGGGAACTCTTGGGATTTCTGTCATATTAGTTGAAACCGAACCTGATGGTATTATATCTTATGGTTCTATTTTAGCGGAAGGATACAGATTTGCACATGAGTTGCTTGGAAGAAGAACACGAACAAAAACAAGGCCAATGGTCGTTTTACCTACAAATCGCATGCTCCAATCAGGATTCAATCCAAGTATTCTAAAAAGCCTTCGTTCAACAATAATTGAAGGGGAGGAGAGTCTTTATTGGGTTACATTCCGTGACAATATACAGCAACCATATCCTCGTGTGTTAAAATCAATAGGTTTATCGGGAACAAGAGCAACGATTTTTGCCTCTTCACTACCCTTTGAATATGAGGGGGTGAATGTTATGGTTATTCGTGCGCGTGTTTCGGGGGGCGTTTCATACCCTTCACTCGTTCATTCAAAAAAATATGAAAACATTGTAAGAATTAAATCTATTCTAGAGTCAAATAAACTACCACGAAAAACGGTTGATTTTATAACACGTTCAATTCCAGGATTACCGAAATGTTATTCTCATAATTACATATGTTCTTGGTTATCTAAAACGTTTGAGGTTTTCCGAAAAATATCTTCTTTAACCTTTGAAAGAAAGTGTAAACTTATGAAAGATATATTTTTAGGAACTTCTGTATGTGAATATACAATACGCGAAGATGACCTCCCAACTGTTCCACCCAAAAGTGCGAATACATCTGCATTGGCTTCCCCTGGGTCAATATCTTGGTTCAAAGATACAAAATACAGGGTTGTATCTGTAGATAAAAAAGCAGGGTTGGCAATGCTTATCGGTGAAGAAGGGATGATGAATGATCGTATTGTGGTTCCTTACTCTTATGTATTACAAGATACAAAGGATAAACGCAAGAATAAATATCTTATACCCGGATTTGGAACTACTGAATATCTTACGGTAAGTCTGAAAAATGATGAGAAAGACACTCTTGTCGATGTATGTTGTATGGAACGTTCATTTTTTATGAGGAATAATGCTCCATTTTGGAAAGGTAATAACTGTAAACTAGAATGGGATGGGTCAAAATGGGAGTTATATGTAAAAGATAAAAAGTATGAAATGATGTATCCGGAAACCTCGTGGTCAATGGGTTGGACAGGTATTTATAAATCAGGGAGCGTGATATATATTGTAGGAGAACGTCACGGTTCTGTTTTAGATGGTAGCAAGAGTTTTATTAGACAAAATCATAGTATTACGCATAAAGGCAATATTTTGTTTTTAGGGAGACCAGAGTATATAGGAGACGAGAAGGAGTATATGTATCTTCGTCTGGGTATATTTGCTTGCCTAGCAACAAAACCAAAAAGCAGAATGTTTTTACACACTATGTCAAGTAAACAGGGAGACATTCAGGAGAAATGGGTTTCATATTTATCAAATCTCCAAAATACGGAGAATGGTCTTCGTTTTATTGCCGATGATATTGGAATACAGGAAATGTGTAGTGAAATGAAGAATCTACCATTTTCAAAGTTCCACTCATTCACGGGTTCCCCTGTTTCTGATACAGGTGATTACAAACAGGTTATTACAAATATGGAACTGAAAATGAACCAGTATATAACCTACATGGGAAATAACGAACAATTATATTCTTATGGATGGAAACCTTGGGCAACGGGTGGTCCACCACGGATACATATACCTAAGATTAAAACATCACCAATATTTAGTAAGATTTTACGAAATATTCGAGATAAAACCTTGATTGATATGTACAAAGATGTTACCCCAGATTCGATAAGTTGGGCAATTCGCTATACATTCCATAAATTACGAACTGGTATATTTGTTAGTATTCGTTCAAATGGGATTCATTCGTTCATACCAATGTTCAATATTGGTTACAATAATACATATGATAGGTCAAATGATTTCTGGTTCGGGAAAGGTATGACCCAATCCAAATATTTAAGAATAAAGAATCAGGTTTTGAAAGAAATGGGAATGAAAACAGAAATATTTGAACCTAGGGGTAAATGGTTTGCAAATAACAGTTTAATCGGAAATATGAAATCCAACAATGTAAATGACACGTTCAGTATGATTGCATTCCACTTAATCCAAGAAACTCTGCGAAATAAAGAAGTCGGTGATTGCGATTTCATACTCAATGTTCGTGATTTCCCAAAACTCAGGTATGATGGAAGAGACCCAGACCATGGGGTTTATGGAAAAAACGTAGATGAAACCACGCCTATAATGGACGGTTTTGAAACAATTAAAACAATCCCGTTTTTAAGTTTCAATACTCATGAGAAATATGCGGATTTACCATTCGTGGATCCCGATACTTGGATTAATACTTATGGAGGCTATATTGGTCACAAAGGTGTCCCGCGAAAACCTACAGTTTCTAAGGGAGAGTCTTGGAAAGTTTCACCTGAAATATGGGAAACAAGAAAAGGAAAAGCCGTTTTTAGAGGAAGTGCCACTGGTTATGGTTCAGAGTCTAAAGATAATCAAAGACTTATGTTTGCTGAAATGTATCAAGATAATAAAGAGTTTGTGGATTATGCGATCACATCTGGGGCTGTTCGTGATAGAAAAACAAGTAAAGATGGAATGCGATATATAGTTCCAACGGATATTGCAGATAAAGTCTCGGGTGCCATCGCGACTACAAAGGCGAGAATCCAAAAAGATAAGCGTATGAAAATGTCTACAACAAAAGATGAATATGATATCCACAAGTTTAAGGATTCACAAGATTCAAACAGAATGATTTTATACATTGATGGAAACGCTGGAGCATACCGTTATACTTCCTTAATGAGAGAAGGATTTTGTATATTGAAAGTTAATTCAATGATTGGTTATAAATTATGGCTATACCCTGCTCTTACAGAGGCTTTACCAGGAAGTGATACGAAAGAGTTTATAGAAAAGAGCAATGATGAGATAACCGAAATGTTTGTAAAGAAGGGGGATCACATTAAAGTCGATAAAGAAGGTAAAAACCTAATTCGTATCTTGGAATGGGCAAACAGTAGTCCTAAAGCAGTTGGGATAACGCGACTGATTGCTGAAAATGCACAAAAACTATATAATCGTATTTGTAAAAAAGAGTCATTAATTCATATTACTGCAGCAACTTTGAATATGATTTCACAGACACAGAAATGGTCGGGACGTCATTCACCTTCAAAAAGAGAAATAGAAATTCCAAAATCAACTCGTATGATTATAAAAACATTGACAAAAGTATCTACAACTGAAAAAGAACGTGAAATTACTTATAAAGAACCGATTGTTGTAAAAGAAATTATTCCAAAAATGAAACGTCCTTTAATCAGTTCAATATCTCGGGAAAAACCAGGACCAGGACCAAGACTTTCCGGCGTTCTCGATAAAGTTGGTGAAGAAATGACCGAAGAGGCTATAATAACTAAGCCTGTTTCTTACAAAAAGATGCCTGATATTCCTAAAAAACGTGTGAAACACAGTGCAATAAGTTATTTAACACGCGCAATCCCAAAAGATTCCGAAGAATATGATTTGAGTGAATTGATATAAAAATATATTGTCTTTGTTATGTTATGACACGTGTCATGAAAAAGGCGGGTGTAATACTTACAAATCGTGATACGTCAAAAGTATTAGTTGTTATCAACAAAAACTGTATGGATAGACTAAAATATGGTCTTCCAAAAGGTCATCGTGAAAAAGGCGAGACTGTAGAATGTTGTGCTCAGAGAGAACTTCGTGAGGAAACAGGTATAATTCTTAGGGTATCCCCAAAGGATGTGTCCGTTAAAGCCGGAGAGACACTATATTATGTTTTGAAAGCACATAAAATGCTAAAACCAAATCCTCAAGATATGACTGAGATTGGTGACGCAAGATGGGTTAGTTGGGAAGATGTAAAGAACACAGATTGTAATCGTGGTCTTCGGATTATACGTGAACAGTTGACAAGAGGTTCGCGTCTTATGAAAAAACTTCGTGAATCGCGCCCAAGGTCGGTTGGTCTTGTTCGTAAGAAAAATAAGGAAATACAGAATGAGACGGAACTGGGCTTTAGTCAGGAGGGGGAGGGAGATGCAACATGCATTAGCCAGAAGCCCTCACATGAATTTAATGGTGAGAGACCCGAGATTGAACCGAGTGATTAATGTACCAAACTCGGTTAGGAACACATATCAGCCTGTGCGAAAAAATATGTGGGGTCCTTTGTTATGGAGAACAATGCATTCTTTTGGAAGGGTTTTAAAGAGTATTGGAGACCCAGACACTCGTGAAAAACTTACACGAGATTCGTCCTCTCTTTTTGATTCATTATTGCGAACAATACCGTGTCCGTCTTGTAGAAACCACGCTTTAGAGTATAAACGTCATCACAAGATTGGGAATGGCAGAACATCCCCCGATACTTTTGAAACTTGGGCATATGTATTTCACAATGAGGTAAACAAAAGAATACAACACGTAATGATTTCGCGAGAGCAGTCAAACAAGATACATTCTTCTTATGATCCCATTGAAAGTCTTCGGGAATATTTACGTTCTATTAATTCACACATACGACTGGGTGTAAATCCAGACGATTTGATAAATAGGGCAAAAATAATTATAGAAAGTTCTTAATGTGTTTAAAACACATACAGAATTACTGATTGTTACGAACGACAATCCGGAATGATTGATTGTTGATATTGAATGGTTTTAATGAAGGAACATCTGTTATCAATGAAGACGCCAAAGTGCCAGTAATGATTCCAAAGAAAATGTTAGCAATAACGGCAACAATATGCATATCCATAACCTGATTTTGTATTAGTGAAGAAATGATTAAGAAGAAGAATATAAACAGATTTCTAGACTCTAAGAGACCATCTTCACTTGACATAAGACTGTATCCATATAAGAATGATGACGGGAAAATCATAGCATCAGGGAAACCCATAAACAAATATTTGCTAAAAAAGTTTGTATCAATGGTTCCAAACAGTTCATTGGTAATACTTGATGGAAGACCCATAAATAACGACGCAAAATCTTTCTGTGTGCTTTCAGACTTTCTCATCACCTCCGGAAGAGTATAGAATAGTTTTCCTAGAGAACCATCATATGGCAATGAACTAATCATAAGTGGTCTGATAATTACATATGCGATGGTCATAGCGATTGTATATGAGAGGAGTAACACCGCTTGTCCACCCAGTCCAATTACGACACCCGACCATATCAACATAACAAGATACAAAATCGGGATTTTTGAAAATAGCGATGCCATTAAAATACTACTGTTTGAGTTGTATCACTCATCTAGTTTGCCCTCTAGTTTTTTTTTCTCGGATAAATACTTTTTACGTATCTTCATAACCATACGTTGTCCTTCAGTCACAGGCTTACCTAAAGTTTTGAGTTTTGGATCTTCGCTAATAAGTTTAATAAGTTCTTCTTCGTCTTCTTTGGTAGGTTCAGGAATATCTGGTTTGGATGGGGCTTGCTCAACAGCAATAGACACAGCTGCCCCCCCTTCAGCAAATGAAGATACAGTTACAGGATCATCCCTAAAGCGAACCGTATTCATAGCACGTGAAGGTCGCGTAGTAAGTCTGCGAGAGGGTAAAGCAGCCGCGGCGGAGGCTGCACTGGCAGCGGAAGCGTCAGAGGCAGCACTGGCGGCGGTAGGAGCACTATATTCACTATAAGAAAGACTGCTACCCGTCGTAACTGACCCCCCTCCCGGCAAAAATGGTGTATTACGAGGTCCTGGTTGAGCGACTCTAGGATCTACGCCAACAGGGGACGTAATATACGGATTTGTATTCGAACGATGAATTGCTTTTACAGTATCCATATGCGGTTTCTTAGAATGAGCACCAAACACATGTCCATACATAAACTGAAGACCTGAAGACATTTCTTTTTAGTTTTTGAAAAAAATACCTATCATATTAACGAATCTCAACCCAACCTAGAGAAGCAAAGAAGTCTGTATTATTGGCAGTCAATGCCTGAACAGTAAGAGTAATTACATCCGACACGCCAGAAATATTTCTGTATATTCCAAGTTGTGATTGTAATTCATCTGCAGTTTTTGTAAATATTACATTTGAACGCTGAGAACCGTATCCAGATGCTAAAGTAAGACCACCACTTACTGTATCACCTGTTGTTCCTATAAAACTTCCAGATTGATTATGTATACATATCTCAGCAGAAGAGTGTTCTTCGTCAAATATTTCAAAATTAGTTCCTGATAATGTTAATGTTGGATTTAACAATATTCTCCATCCTAAAACACTTGTAAGTTCTGTATTTAGTATATCAAATGTTTTTAGTTTTATAGTAGTATTTTTATGAAGTATTCCTCCACTATTGTCTCGTAATCTTAAAGAAATAACTGGTTTTTCCCCATCGGCAAGATCGAGGCGCATACCCGTGTAATCTTTTGTTGCGAATGTAGTACCAATATTATTAAATCCGCCTTCACTCATAACTGTGGAGCAAATCATTCTCATTTTTCCAGCCCCACCATTACTTTGTATTTCATAACGAACCGGGAGTTTCGCGGTTGGGAAGTAAGGCCCTGTAAGTGTATTTACATGATCAAATACCGTACATACAATATGTTTACCATTTAAGACAATTCCTATACGAACTCTACCAACACCCAGCCATTCTTGATCTATAAAGAAAATTTGTGCTTTGTCGAAATCAATATCAAATCCAGATGAGCCTGTGCCATCTATTTTATCTAACCAATCGTTCCTATTAATGACTGTTTCGGTAGAATTATTTCTTTTAACAATATTAATAACACCTGTTGGCTTGTATTCAAAATATATCCCACCATCTTCATCAAATGTTCCAATTCTTGTATTTACATTAGAAGACAAAGATTCGGTTAATACACCCGTGAGATATATTAATTTTGATTTCCCAGGTTGATAAGGAACATATTCTTTTGATTGTCTGACAACACTTGCCCCGTTTTCTGCACCAACACTCATTTCAATGTACGATTCGGGAAAATGAGTTGCAGAAGCATCACCACTTATTTCTTCATCGATTGTTAAAGAATTTTTTCCAAATACTGAAGTATAGTCAAATAATGTATAAGGATTGGAAACACGGAGCCTTCCAAACGCATCATCGTTATATTCATCAAGTGATACTCTTGTATTACCAGATATCTCCGTAGTAACTGTATTACCGATAGTCACGTCTCCAGATATCTCCGTAGTCACCGTATTACCAATAGTCACGTCTCCAGATATCTCCGTAGTAACTGTATTACCGATAGTCACGTCTCCAGATATCTCAACTTCATTAATTGTGACTGAAGCGTTTAAATTTCCTGAAATCTCTACAGGATTTGTAATATGTGTATTCAAGGAAGAGTTGGTAACACCAACATCTCCTTCGTCTGTAAGACCAACATTTCCAACCGTAATATTCCCAAGACTTCCTGATGCGATGTTCACATCTACAGTGTTGGCAACACTCACAGGTTTTATATCTGTCATCGGGTGATGTTTATATTTGTATGAGAGCGACATCTATTTTTATATACATATTTACACTAGTCTATACCCGCGTTTATTTTTAAGTGTTCGTTTTGCCACACGTCCTTTACCCTTCTTTTTGGTTTGATTATAAATTCTCATTATCCTATCAGTCCCAATTTTATAGTATAAACTTTCTTTATCAGGAATTATTTTATGTTTAGGTATACGAATTAGTTCTTTAGTGCTGGCAAATATAGAATATATCGTGTCAATTAGTGTTGAACCTTTCAATATTATTTGTTTTAGTTTATCTTCCTTTTGTTTTTTAGTTAATGACCCTTCTTGTATTTTAACCCCTTTTTTCTGTGTTTTTTCAACAATTTCACCCAATGCTTCTTTTGTCATTTTATTTATATTTGTATCTATTGCCCCTTTTTTGACAATCAAACTCTCTCGTATTTTGTCAGCCTTATCTACGAATTCTTTATCTTCTTTTGTTACGCCACGCGTAGCAAAACTTGATTTTACACCAATAACATTATTATATAATATTTTAAGTTTCCCTCTTAAAATATCTATTTTATTCTTAATTTCCCTATCACTTTTAAATTTTTTGGATTTTGTAAGAAGATCACTAATAAGCCCCCTCATTTCTTCATATTTTTTATTAAATTTATCTTTAGATTCTTCTGCGATTTTTATACGTTCTTCACGGTCTTTCTTACGTATCTGTTGTGGGGAGTATCTAATTACAGAATCCTCTTCTAAATCTTCTACAACTAAATCATCTGATTCTTCCGTGGCTTTCTTCTTCGCCTCCTCTTTGGCTTTTCGAACCGCTTCTTCTCCTGCTAAGATTGACCATTCTTCTCGCATCTCTGCAGGTGTCTTCACCCTCTTCTTTGCTTCTTCTTTGGCTCTTCGCTCTGCCTCTTCTTTGGCCTTCTTCTCCGCTTCTTCCTTGGCCTTCTTCTCCGTTTCTTCCTTGGCCTTCTTCTCCGTTTCTTCCTTGGCCTTCTTCTCCGCTTCTTCCTTGGCTTTTCGCTCTTCCTCTTCTTTGGCTTTTCGCTCCGCTTCTTCCTTGGCTTTTCGCTCTTCCTCTTCCTTGGCTTTTCGCTCTTCCTCTTCCTTGGCTTTTCGCTCTGCCTCCTCCTTGGCTTTTCGCTCTGCCTCCTCCTTGGCTTTTCGCTCTGCCTCCTCCTTGGCTTTTCGCTCTGCCTCCTCCTTGGCTTTTCGCTCTGCCTCCTCCTTGGCTTTTCGCT
>Ga0163109_10001903_pt1 | contig 16411 bp, 15 predicted proteins | sample CRUFie1St13metaG_FD_108704 | JGI IMG/M metagenome (GOLD analysis project Ga0163109, IMG submission 108704) | Marine microbial communities from the Costa Rica Dome - CRUD Field 142mm St13 metaG | ecosystem: Environmental > Aquatic > Marine > Oceanic > Photic zone | place: Costa Rica: the Eastern... | reverse complement strand
TGAATAGTGCATATGTCTTCTGAGAGGTTTCAGTCCCTCAGTTTTTAAGAAAGAAACTAGATAAGCTAGTGAATGGATTACTAACTTTTAAATATTTCATAAATACAGTTTGATAAATTACGTACTAGTTCTCCGAAAGTGAAAGCAATAATGAAAGCAATCGGCCATGCAATGAACCAGGCACTTATCCAACGACTTACAAGACCGCCGTCAATACCTGTATTTATGGCGGTAACCAATAGGGTCATAAAGCTTGCCATCAAAAGTGACATAAATAGAGCGTTTAGAAATCGGATGATCATCTTTGACATTAAACCTTTTTATCTGGGCGGTTTTTACAAATTGCCAGTTTTAACTCCTCGGGGAATTCAGACATATCCTCTGTAGGTTTAACAAAGCCCATCGGAAAGGGCCAATCTGATCCGAACATTATCTTTTCTTGGCCAATTGTTTTAAATGTTAATTCTATTGCGTCAGCACTGTGGGTTAGGCAATCCATATAGAAACGTTCAATCGCTTTGTCTGGTGTTTCAAGACTGCTATCAACTCCAGGACGGTTGGTCTTAAAACCCTGACACCAACGCCCAATAAGCATCGGCACAACACCCCCACCATGGGCAAGGCAGAATTTAATGTTGGGATGTTGTGATGGAATCCCTTTGAATATGAGGTGTGATACCGCTACAGCAGTCTCATAAGGGTTTCCGACCAAATTGCTTAAGTAGAAAGCCTCTAGGCGACCATCACAGCAACTGCCCGGATGGATAAATACAAATGCCTCTTGATTGTTTAGCTCCTCCCAAATTGCATCAAGTTCATCAGCTGAATAAACGGGAGTATTTGGCCCACCAGCCGCTAATGAAAAACCAGCTATATCTTTGTTGCTAAATTCATGAGCAATTTCGAGAGCAAGTTGAGGGTGTTCCAATGGTAAGTGAGGCAAAGCCTTCAGTTTACAATTGTGCAACTTACATTGAGCCAATAGATGTTCATTTAAATAGCCAAACCATTGCCGGGCATCCTCTTCGCTTAACTCTTGACGGTAAACAGGTGGAGGTAAGGAAACATAGGCCTCTTCTACCGAATATTCGGTCATCCACGATATAAGTGCTTCAACATCGAAGATTTTTTTCAAACCAAATGTATGCCCATCAATAGTTAGTTTACCGTTTTGCCATTCAACACCAGAAAAATTCGGGAAAGCCTCGTGACCTACAGGAATTAAATGAGCGTGAACATCCAAGGCGATATTGTTTGTCCGTTTATTATCAGAAAAACTACACATAGTTATTCATTTGGTTCCAAATTAGCGTTCATCTCACCGCCCCAAAATTCTGGTGACCACTCAGGGCCCCAAACATAAGGTAACTGTTCGTAATCGCGACATACCCACTTATCGGTTATTTTATCCATATCCGCGTAATATTCAGACCAGCTTCCCCAAGGGTCTTTTATGTATTGGAAAAGATTAGAGGCCAACGCATGACGGCCTGGGCCAAAGCCGTCATCATAGCCGGCTTCTCGAACTCGCCAAGTGTTAAATCCGATATCATCTATAGAATCAACTTCAAAACTTGAATGTTGGAAACCACGGTGCGTGCTATTGATAATACCGAAGCAGTGGTGATCGGATACGCCGTCAACACAGCCCATAAAAGATACTTTACCTTTCGCGCGGTCTGTCACTTGTAGGCCTAGCACATCAACAAACCACTGCTCTGCTTTTTCATAGTCCTGAGTAAAAATCAGCATATGACCTATTCGACGCGGTTTGCGGTCACGCTTCATATCTAGGAACAAAGCTTCATCAATACGATTGATGTGCTGGCAAGAGTTAATAGCATAAGGCTCATCACCTATCGGTTTGGTTGGCTCTGCGGGTGTAAGATTAATCAATGTATCCCAAGGGTCTTTAAACCACAGGCCTGAACGATGCCATCCCTCTGGAGCCTCGCGTCGAACATCCAATCCGTTTGATTTTAATTTGGTTTCAAATTCATCCAAGGTCTCTGCGGGGGTGAAAAATGATACGTGGTGAAGCTTCTTTACCTCACCTTGAGCGCAGATAACTTCAGGGCGATTTATACCGGGGGAGCCTAGTAATAATGTTTCGTTTTCGTAAGTGGCATCTAAACCAAATGCGACATAAAAATCTTCAGCTTGTTTTACATTCGGGACTTCTAAGCCATAACCACTCAGGCCGGTTGCAATTGCTCTAGTCATTAGTGATTCCTCAAAATAATGGAACTATCAAATTCTTTTACAGTTGTTGGGTCAGCAAGTGAGTCGGAACGCCGCCAAGCACTCGTTTGGCAAGCTGGATTTAACTAATTTCACTTGCCCCAGTAATTTGTTTATACAACGCTTCTGCCGAAGTGTTCTCATCAAATGGAACAATTGCAGCGATGTGCTCGTCAGGACGAACCAAAATGAGTGTGCCCAATTCACACCCAGCGCGATTCAAGAAAGCATCACCCACATCGAGCAGCGACTGCTCGCGGAGGCCTGAATCTAATGGTGCGTCATAACGGGAAACAACAATGTGCTGTAAGGATTCTTTGTCGTTAGCCGGAATGTTTGGCTGACGTCTGACGTCAGTTAAGTAAAGCGCTGTAAATTTACCATCGATAACGTCATGTAAACGCATGGGCGAACCAGCAGGCCCAGCGACAGAATAGTCCGGTAAGCGATCACCTGGTGTTAAGGCATCAGGTGTCTCACCGGTTTTAACCATGGACCAGTTACCAGAGTTGTCAACATCAAGACGCACACCCAGCAGGGTACGAGTATAGGCGCGCCCCCATTCACCATCACTTATTGAGACAATTTCCTCGCCTTGACCTTCCATGTATTTTCGCGCGGCTTCAGCCATTTCACCTGAACCACGAACAGCCACAGGACGTTGTTCAGTATCATAACCATCCAATAAGCTCTCTGGTGCCCAGCCTCGTAAGACCCAGGCCAAACGCCAAGGTAAGTTACTAGCATCCAGCATACCAGTGTTCATCCCCAGTGCCCACATTGGGGTCACTAAGTGAGCTGAGTCGCCCACAAGAAACACTCGTTTGTGGCGGAATTTTTCCGCTACGCGGTGATGGACGTGGTAGGAAATGTAGTTAAGCATTTCAACTTCATCCACATCGCCAATAAACTTGCGAACTTTTGACTCTAATTCTTCTTGAGTCGGTTCGTCTTCCGTCGTTTTGTTCGGATACAGGAAACGCCAGCAGTGAGGATGTCGAATACTAATCATCCACTCGTCTTCATCACGGTGGTAAGAGAGGTAAGGGTAATCTCGGAAGTTTTTAACATCCAAATCCACGTTAAAGTCGATCAACATATAACGAACATCAAGTGTATGGCCATCAACCTGGATTCCCAGATTGGTGCGAATCATTGAACGACTGCCATCACAGGCGACCAGATAGCAGCCCTCATGGACAACCTGACCATCGGGTGTGTCAAATGTTGCTGAAACACCATCTTCATTTTGTTCAAAGCTTATGCACTTGTGATTCATGAAAATTTCACAGCAATCACGAGTATAGAGTTCATCAGCTAGTAAAGGCTCAAGTAAATGTTGAGGAATGTTGATGACGTATGGAAAGCGAGTGTCGTCAGCAAGAATAGCGTTATCAACAAAGGAGGTTGTGCCAGAAACGCGATCAATCTCACCAATTTCACCAACGCGCAGGGCATTGGATAGGATTCTTTCAACACCTCCGTAGCGACGAGAGATTTCCAGCGTACGCGTGAGGGTTGTTCCTGCTTTCGTGTCAGATGAAAACGTGCCGTCATCTTCAAATAATTTTACTGGGATACCCATTCTGCTTAAACCTAAAGCAGTCATCAAACCTACAGGGCCACCACCAACTAAAAGAATGGGTTTTTCTGTGATTAATTTATACTTATCAGTCATATCAATATCTCATCTCTGTGATTAATACAGGCGTTATCAGTTTATAAAGTCATCGATTGAATTCTCAGGGCTTAGCGGATATGCGAAATCGCGGCTTAAGGTTCCAGCAGTCATGCTAGCCGCATCTGAGAGCAGAAACATGAGCGGGCCAATCACATCCTCAGGCCCGCCAACGCCTAGGTTACCTTTCCAGTGATCGTTATCATTACCTTCATTCGCGGCACGGTACTGCGGTGTGTCAATAACGCCAGGTGCTATCAGGTTAAACTTGATGCGTGACTCTGCGACTTCTTTTGCCACGGATTTAACAAAAGCGTTAAGTGCACCTTTGGTTGAAGCGTAACCGGCTGCCTTTGGCCAGCCAGTCAAAGAAAGGCCTGATGAGAAGGCGATAATACTGCCGCGTTTTCTCTCCTTCATGCCTTTCACAACGGCTTGATAAATCCACATAACACCGTTCACGTTGACATCCATGATTTTTTGCCAAAGGGCAGGGTCGGTTTCGTCGGCATTCAGTCGCGGCTGAATTGCGGCGCCACAAACCAAGCCGTCTACCTTGCCATGACGTTGCTCAATATCTTTAATTTTCTGGAAAACCTGATCGCGATCAGAAACGTCAACTTGATTAAATTCGATGCCATCATATGCTTTGGCCAATGCTTCGCCCTTTTCGACATCGATATCTAGGATGCTCACGGACGCACCAGCACGGCTGCTGGCAATTGCCAATGCGCGGCAAATACCGTTTGCACCGCCGGTGATGACGATAACATCGCCACTTGCATCAAATTTAACTTTCATTTTATATCTCCAGTGCGCTTGATGATTTATGCATAAACACTTGGCGGCGTAGCCAGTATTATTTGTAAGCAGTCGTATTCGGGATGATTACGCTGCTGTTGCCATACAAATCCTGATGTTTCATTACGTTTTTCAAGACACCAATGCCCGTACCTTTTACTTCCACTTCGTCACCTTGTTTTAAGTAAACAGGGGGTTCCATGGCGTTACCTATACCGGCTGGTGTTCCCGTTAATACAATATCGCCGGGATACAAAGTCATACCAAAAGATAGTTCAGCGACTAATTGCGCAATGTTAAAATACATTTGCTTAACACTGGCGCGTTGACGCTGTTCGCCGTTCACATAACATTCGATCCAGACATCCTCCGGGTTTACTGAGTCTGCTGTCGTAATCCAGGGCCCAAAGGGCATCGTGTCGTCGATACTCTTTCCTTTTAACCACTGTGCTCCGTGACGCCGCTGCAAATCACGTTGAGAGACATCATTTGCCATGCTGTAACCCCAGACATAGTCCATAGCGTCTTCAACATTCACACTGCGGCACTCTTCACCGATGATGATGACTAATTCAGCTTCGTAATCCCACTTGGCCGATATTCTCGAGTCAAAGGCAATCGGTGCATTGGCTCCGATAGCAACTGAAGGCGCTTTAGTGAAAAATGTGGGTGCGTTTGGCAGGTCAACATCCTGACCCTCACGCTTGCCTTTACTCTCTGCAAAGTGCAGCAAATAGTTCCAACCTGTGCACAAAATATCACGGCGATAACGACGAATAGGTGGGAGTAATTCAAACTGTTCGAAAGCGACTGCAGAGGCTTGATTATTTTCAATCCAGCCTTTGATCTGAGAAAGCGTTTCATCACCAGCACTGATGATGTCAACCATGTCGCCGAATTGCTCCGGTAGCATGTGACAAGCAGTATTTGGCTCTGCACTGTCACCATGGCCCGAAATGACAGCTATTCTCTCTTCGCCTTGATAGCTAACAGTTGCTAAACGCATTGTATTCTCCTTACGACTTTAAAGATTAAGCGTTGGGTAAAACAGCAATCGCGTTAATTTCAATTAAGTAATCTGGAGAGGACATCTTGCAGATTTCAACCATGGTTGATGCTGGTAGTGGAACCTGGAAATATTCACGACGGACTTCATGAATTTTATCAAAGTGTTCCATATTGCGAACGAAAACGTCAACCCGGCAGATATCAGCGAGAGTACCGCCTGCTGCTTCCACAGCGTTCTTTAGGTTTTCACAGACCTGGCGAGTTTGGCCTTGGACATCACCCAAAGCAGCGATAGTGCCATCAGGTTTACGGGCAGTCATGCCAGAGATGAATACCAGTTTGCCTTGAGCTTCGATAGTAGTCGCTTGAGAAAAATGACCGTTAGGTTCGCGTAGGTTGCCGGTAGTTACTTGTTCTTTAGCCATGATAAAATTCCTCTGGTTTAGGTTGATTTATGATTTACGGTTAAATAGTGTGCTGAGACCAAGGCCGCTGGCAGTTTGTTTGAGTTGCTCAAGAATACTTTCAGCGACTTGGACTTGACCTGCATTGTTCTGCTTGGTTGACCAGTCAGGTTCACCTGGAGTCATTATTCGCTCAGTGCCTGGCGCTGGTTTTGAATTTCGTATGTCCGATGACAGCGAGTCAATAACGCCTTTGAAGGCATCTTCATCTCGGAAGTGACTAACATTAATCGCCAGAAAAAAGTGAGCACAGTTGTAAGGTTTATCTAGGTCAGCAAAGAGAGGTCTAACCTCTGAGGCAACGCCACCGGAAGATAACGCACCACACAATAAGTCAATCATAAAGGCTAAACCGAAACCTTTAGGGCCAGCGGCTGCAAGCAACATGCCTTTTATAGCCTCTGACGGATCTGTTGTAGGGCGGCCTTCGCTGTCAGCAGCCCAGCCATCTGGAATATTGTTGCCTAGTTTTTCAGCCATCCGAATTTTTCCCATGGCGCTGGCACTCATGGCCATATCCAGAACAACTTTAGGCTCGCTGCCAGGCATTGCGATTGCCAGTGGGTTATTGCCTATCATACGCTCCGCACCACCTGGAGGTGGCATGAGTGGGCGGGTGTTTGACATAACGATACCAACACATCCCTTATCTGCCATTTGACCTGCCCAGCGTCCAGCGCGACCGAGGTGAAATCCATTTCTAACCGCAATGGCGCCTAAGCCAAACGTTTTGGCTTTGCTAACACACAGCTCTACTGCCTGTTGAGATGTCAATTGCCCGAATACATTTTCAGCATCGATAACGGCAATAGCGCCATTGTCCTGAACAACTTTGCCTTTTGAACCTTTAGATAAAGAGCCTTTTTGGAGGCGCTCAACATACATGGGTACCAGCATGGTACCGTGTGAAAAAACACCTTCTTCATCAGCTTCAACTAATGCATCAGCAATGTCATCAGCTCCAGTCTTATTGAGACCAGCTGCTTCAAATAATGTTGCAATATCTTTTCTTAGTTTTGTGCTATCAATGACAACGTATGACATGATGTGTGTTCTCCAATAAAGAATATGATTTTCTCATATTAAAACGCATTCGACATTGATGGTTTAGCGGGCATCTCGCTCGTCGGAGTACCAATCTGGCTGTTCGGGGTAATGGGGGCCATCGTAGAGCTCAAAGAAAATAGTTTCTTCTTCTGCGATAGTAGGGCCGTGCACCTGACCTTTAGGGTTCCAGTAGAAGCTTCCGGCGACAAGCGCAAGATTTGAAGCTGTATAGGTATATTTTCCAGACAAGACAAACATAAACTGATTTGACGCATGAGCATGTGGTGATGGAATTCCCACACCTTTTTCAAATTTAATTAATGCAATGGAAGCCCCACTATCAGGGTCGCGCCAGAGCATTTTTTCATATAGACCTTCTAACGATTTTGGACGCCAATCTATGGTTTCCGTGTCAAGCAATACTTCACCAATGTCTGGGTAACCCTCAGGAAGATTTGGCACCATGTGCTTTAAAATATCGATAGGTGTTAGAACGGGATTTTTTTTTTCAATAGCCATCAGCTAACCCTCCAGAAAAAACTAAACCTATTAGTAAGTCTGAATTGAGGTGAGCTTTTTTCCATTGAACATTAGCATATTGGATCGGCGTTAAAGCATTTCTTGTGCTATATTTCATTAATTTCCTCATTCTATTTAGACCTGTGAGCCTAGTGCATATAAATTTTTTAAAACGCATGTGCTCTGGGTTACAACTGAAAAATAGTGGGCCTAATTAATTGCTCGCTAGACTCGGCTAATTCCGCAAAAAGCGGATAAATTTAAACGAAATATGTTTGGTGCTAGTCAAATTTACGGTTTGTTTTTTGTTTCTGGATTAATCGATTATTGGGCTGTGGATCTTCTTAAAGATACAGGTATCGTTTTGTTTTAGTTAAAATTCAAAACTGACACAGGATTTCTTTCTGTCATATTTTAAATAATGATATTAATGACGTTACTCATTTTCTTAAAACAGCCTTAGTAATGTATTGTCGAATGTCTATGAAATCTGATTGAACGAAAGATTTTATTCGCATTCAGCTCGTTCCACTTTTTCGAAAACTGGCAGCATAATTAGAAAGGGTTATTATCCCTTTTTTGCAGTTTTACTTCTCCATTTGCAGAAATTAAGCTTGAATTGCTATATCTGGATATGGATTGTTTTAAGTGGCTATAAGTAAGTTATTCATACGAGGTATAAAATAACCCAATTGTAAAAAAATTTATCAATCTGGGGAATTCATATGAAAAGACCTTTACCTATAGCCAAGAAATTGAGCACGATTATGCTGGCAGCTGGCCCTGCCTTGTTACTTTCTAATATCGCCACAGCTGAAACTTTTGACTTGGCAGATGATGTCACCTTAGCTTGGGATACACGCATAACATATTCCGCGGGGTATCGTTTGGATGATCCAGATGTCAATAATATAGCGGCTCCATATGTTAATAACGATGATGGAAATCGTAATTTTGATAAAGGCTTAATGCAAAACCGCCTGAACATAATTTCAGAAATTGATTTAAATTTTGGAAACTCGGGGATTTTCGTTCGTGGTAATGCTTTTTATGATGATGTGTATCAAGATAATACTGCCAGATTTTCAAATGGTACATATCCTCAAGTCCCAAACGATGTATTGCTGAGTAGTAATTTAGATGATGTTTCTCTCGTCAATGAATTTAATCGCGATACGATAGAGCAGCATGGAGATGATATAGAGTTATTGGATGCGTTCTTTTACACATCTTTTAATGTTGGTGAACTACCTGTTACTTTCCGCTTGGGAAGACAGGTGGTGAGCTGGGGTGAGTCAATTTTTGTACCTAACGGTATTAATTTTGCCAATGGTCCAGTTGACGCCTCTCGTTTGGATGTTCCTGGCGTTCAACTTCAAGAAATATTCCGACCAGTGGGGCAGGCATATTTCCAGTTTGATGTAAGTGATAATATTAGTATCGAAACTTATTATCAGTATGAATGGGAGCAGAACAGGTTAAATGCTGCAGGAAGCTATTTTAGTGTCGATGATTTCCTTGACAAGGGTGGTGAGAACATCTTAGCGCCAGTGGCAGTATTGGGCTCGACACTTTTGGGGGTTGATCCTAGTTTGGTATATCCACAATTGCCTTGGGCAAGCCCTGGCCCTACGACTTCACCTTTCCTTACCGTTGACAGAATAGGGGATAGAGATGCGAGTGATGATGGACAATACGGAATTGCAATACGTTATTTAGCCGAGTCCCTCCGGGACACAGAATTTGGCTTCTACTTTGTCAATTATCACGATAAGTCACCCCATGTGGGCCTATCTACTTACCCAAATGGTGTCGATGGCAGATGGTTTGGGGCGCTATTAGGCTTCGGGGGGCCGCTTCCACTTCCTCCGCAAGCGAATCAAGAAATTGCTGGGGCTTTAACCGGTGTAGAGTCTACAGGATATTTTCTTGAGTATGTTGAAGATATAAAATTGTTTGGCCTTAGTTCTAGCTTTGTAGTTGGTGAAACCAATGTTGGACTTGAGTACTCTTTACGTGAAGATATGCCAGTTGTAGCTGCGCCTGAGATACTGCCTAGTCGTTTAATTGGCCCTCTAAGAACTTTGGCTCCTGGCACTCCAACAGACATTCATGGATATGAACTTGCAGATGTTTCTCACGCAGATATATCTCTATTGCACTTTTTCGGCCCCACTGGTTTTGCAGATGATGTGCAACTAACCTTCGAACTAGCAATGGATTATGTTCATGACATGTCTGATGAAGAGGTGGGTTCATCTCTGCAGCCAATGGATGAGTTCGCTTGGGGTTATCAGATTGCATTGGAGACAACATTCAACAATGTTTTACCCAATACAACGCTAGTTATTCCATTTACTTTCTCAGATGCTCACGGCAATTCAGTATTTGCCGGTAGTGGATTTAGAGATGGTCACAAAAAGGCAAATATAAGTTTAAAAGCACTCTATGGCACAAACTTGGAGTTTACTCTAGGCTACACAGCATTCTGGGGTGATGGTGAAGCTGACGAAACGGCTGATGGCGTTTACAAAAACTGGTTGAGCGACCGAGACTTTATTTCGCTGTCTGCAACTTTTAGCTTTTAATTTCAGGAGAGTTTAATGAAATTATTCAAATCTATTTCTTTATTATCGTCGGCTATGGCGATGTTTTTTTCAGCAGCCAATGCTGGGGTAACTCCAGAAGAAGCGGCGAAGCTTGGAGGTAAATTAACTCCTTTCGGTGCTATAAAAGCTGGCAACTCAGATGGAACTATTCCGTCCTGGCAAGGTGGAATTAAATCGCCTCCATCAGGCTTGGGTTATGAAGGTGATGGTGACCATCATCCAAATCCATTTGCAGACGATAAAGTGTTGTTCAAAATTGATGCAACTAATGTTGTAGAGCATGCAGATAAATTGTCTGACGGTGTCAAAGCGATGATCGAACAATACAAAGACACATTTTATTTAAATGTTTATAAGTCTCGCCGAACTCATGCAATGCCAGAGTGGGTTTACGATAACACGAAGAAAAACGCAGTTAATGCTGAGTTGGTTGAAGGTGGTAATGGTGTTGTTGGTGCCTATGGCGGTATTCCGTTTCCAATTCCTAAAAATGGACAGGAAGTGATTTGGAATCATTTAATGCGTTATACAGGATCCTATCGTAATTATATCCAGACATGGGTTCATAAAGATCCTGGTGGTGCCGAGACTTATGAAGTTGCGGATGCAGAAATGCAGTTGCCATATTATGACAAAGATGGAAGCATTGATAACTGGAACGGCGAAATTCTGCTGTTAAATTTTGAATACAAAGAACCGGGACGTAAAAAAGGCGAGTTCATTATGTTCCGAGAGGCAGCTAACGCCCTCGAGTCGCCTCGTCGTGCTTGGCGTTACCTTCCTGGGGCACGCCGTGTAAGGCGCGCACCAACAATTGCCTATGACTCACCGATTGGTCCAGTAGGTTCTCGTACCGTAGACGACACTCGTGCATTCAATGGTGCTATAGATCGTTACGACTGGAAATTGATTGGTAAGCAGGAAATGTATATCCCTTATAATAGCTATAATCTTGAGTCAGATCAGCTGAAGCTTTCAGATATTTTGACTCCAAAGCACATTAATCAAGAACATGTACGCTGGGAGCTGCACCGTGTTTGGGTGGTAGAGGCCACACTCGCTGATGGGAAGCGTCATGTCTATGCCAAAAGACGTTTTTACATTGACGAAGACAGTTGGTCAGCGGTGTTAATCGATGCCTATGATACTCGCGGTAATCTCTGGCGCGTTACCAATAACCACGTTAAGAATCTTTATAATAATCCTTATACCGATGGTAAAACACTGGTTATTCATGACCTTAAATCAGCTTCTTATCAAGCGCTTGGGTTACATAATGAGCAAAGCTTTTATATGTACACGCAAAAACCTATGATTGATGATGATTACTTTACACCTGCAAAGTTAAGAACACGCGCAAAACGTTAATTATTTGACTTTAAGCTGTGTAATTATTGTTAGGTGGGCTGTGCCTCAGCCCACCTAACCTCAATTCAGCCGGACAATCACTTTCTCAATTATTGATGATAAAAGAAATCTTTAAAACCCTCCCGCGCTTTGCCACAGATTGTCAAAACCTTAAATCTCATTGCTATTCGAAAGTTGAAAGAGGACTTTAGAAATAGAACTCCCTCCATACTTTGGCCGATATTTAGCGTAAGTAACTGACTGTCTGCAGCAATTAATTTTTAATATTATGATGGTAGATGCAGATAAGCTAAGAATTTTAGAAAAGGGTCTGTTCATTAATTTAAAGGGAGACCCGCTTCTAACTTATTTAGCATTGTAACTTTAACATCTATATATATCGTATCGCCACAACTGTTCATTAGGAATTGCAGAGCGCCTATGAAAGTTTGAGCTTACTTACGGATGTACGTCCAACTCAGTGGGGTATATCGGATCGAAACTGGGGCGAATGTCAGGTTTATCTTTAAATCTATAGTTCAAAAAGAGATCCCACTGAACTTTCATCGCATGATCATGTGCTAACGTCCAGTGTGGAAGGTGGCCCCATTTTGGCTTCAATTCTAACGCCACTTCATAAGATATCTTGTCGAACAGGTTTCTCAAAAACGTTGCAACATAGCTCTCGCCTTCCGCACCGTAGGGAAAGAAGTTGCGATCCCAGAACTTAGGTGCAACCTTAAACCAGGTGTCGTAAATGTCCTTGGTGTATTCAAGACTGCGAATAAGGCCCTGGCGCTGGGCCACATTGACATGCCCTATATTTGCCACATCCCAGTCCTCGCCTGCAAGATGCCGCATGATCTGTATCCAACCATTCATATTTTGCACGCCAGAGAAATCGTGCAGGGGCAGTCTGTTTCCGTAAAAAATGTCTACCACTGTCAGTACTTTGTCAGGAGTAATAATGTATGCATCAGCTCCTGTATGAGCCCAGTCAGCCATGGACGCATAGATAAATAACTCCCCGTCAAACTCGAAAGTTGCGCGGCCGTCATCAACTATAAAATTTGGTCTTGGAAGAGGCATCTGGTACCTGTCCATCTCTCGAAACGTTCGCTGAGTGCCAATTATTTTCACGTCTATACCTCGTAAGCGCTGGTAGTCACAAAACAACTGAGCAGCACCGATATGGTCCGTGTGTGGATGGCTGTAAACCAACGTAGTCAGAGGTCTGCCATCGAGTATATCATTTATGTTTTCAAAGAACTCATCCATGATAATAAATTCTGGCATGTCGATCACCAACGCTTCTTCTTTACCCACATACAGCGTCATAGAGTATAAATCAGCGAGAACCCACCAAGTATTTTCGGTCAGACGTTGGATGTAGTATTTTCCTACGGCTTCTGGCCATTCCGGCACATCTACCTGATGCCCTGGCTTGAGTAACTCCCATTTGGAAAGGGGCTGTGTTGGGATAGTATTATCAGGCTTGTTAATGCTCTTGACTGGTTCGTGCCGCTGAAAGCCAGTGGGCACGATAATCTCTGGAGGAAATGGTCCGAACAATGCACCCATCGCTTTCTTTGCGAGTTCAGTGGTAATCTCCTGACCTGGCTTGATTTCGGGGGGGAGACTGCCGAGAAACTTGTTACCATAATAACCGACAAAGAGAACCACTATGGTGACCAAGATAAAGGCAATTTTGATGGAACACTTCATAATTAACCTTGCTTGCACATATGAGCACTAAATTGATAGTCAGATGCTAATGAAATCAAATTGCGATTTAATAAATCCCAATATTATTTTTTATTTTTACTCTTCTGGAGGGGTCCAGCCAGAAAGTCCGATCAGATCAGCCATAACTGAACCACATGCTTCCGGACCCAGAGCACAATAGCCTCCATCAACAGGAATATCTGCTCCACTGATAAAAGATGCGTGATCTGAGCATAAAAATAACACCACTTCAGCTACCTCTGAGCCTTCAACACATCGACCTAGTGGTTGATAGGCAGCTGCAGCTTTGTCTGCTAATTCGCGAGACTCGCAGGCAAGAGTTGCAACGGGAACGCTCCAGGTCATGCCTGCAGACACTGTATTGACGCGGATTCCAAATTCGGCAAGGTCTAGAGACATACTTCGTGTTAATTGGTGGATGGCTGCTTTGGTCGCTGGGTATGTCCAACGCTGGCCTTGAGCAACACGCGCACTGATAGAACCAAAATTTACAATAGCAGGGCTACTACTTTCCTTAAGGTATGGGAGAGCTTGTTGGACAAGCAGAGCGCCACCGGCGACGTTAATAGTAAAGCTTGTGTCCCACTGTTCACGAGTGGATGCTATCCCATCGTCCATGTAGACCGCTGCGACCGGGATCACAAAATCAATTTGACCGAATTTAGAAATAGTTCCGTCAACTAGCTTTTTAATGTCGTCATCTTTGGCAATATCGGCCTGAATGTAGTTACAGTTAGCACCCAATTCAGCTGCTGTAGCTTCACCAAGATCAGCCCGGCGGGAGCAAATAACAGTTTTGACTCCAGCATCACAAAATGCCTTTGCAACGTCTTTACCGATACTTTCTGCGCCACCTGTGACGATAGCGACTTTGTCCTTTAGTCCTCTCATTTTAACCTCTTCACTTTTTTGTGAGTATTAAATTTAATTGTTTGTCCAAATGTCACCTAAAGTGTTGACAACTCTTAAATTAGATTTTTTGCCGTCAGGTAGCCTGACATGCCACCTAAGCCTGGACCAGGGTGGGTAGAAGCTCCAATATGGTAAAGGCCTTTAATTGGTGTCTTATGATTTTTGGTCGTTGGTAGCGGACGGAATATGAATGATTGGTTTATTTCGCAACTGCCTGAATATGGGTCACCGCCAACGAGATTAATATTTTCCATTTCTAGGTCAGCTGGGGAGAGTACCTTGCGAGCAATAATGTTGCCCTCAAGGTTAGTAATATGGTTTTTTAATTCTTCGATAACACGATCAGCATATTGCTCACGGATTGTCTCTGTCCAATTACCATCAACTGGAGGTGAAATTTCACTGCGCGCATCACCAATAATTTTCTTTGGTGTCTCAAGAAGTTGTAGCCAGAGAATCCATTTGCCGTCTGGGGCCCTTGATGGATCAACTGACACTGGTTGAACAACACAAATTGTTGGCTGATCAGCAAGTAAACCTCGTTCTGCTTCGCTGACAGCTTTATTAACAGCGCTAACGCCACCGCAAATATGCATCATTGCAACCTCTGCCATTTCAGGGTCACTCCATTGCGGTTTTGTGTCCATAGCTATATGAATCATCATGCAGCCGCGACCATATTCATAATTACTAGCGGACTGAGTAACAGTTTCCGACACTTGATCCTCAGGTAATAAATTTTGATAAAGCTGCGTCGGTGTAACGTTACAAATCACCCCTTTTTTGGCCGAAATTTGTTTACCATTAGCTAGCTTAATGCCCATTGCTCGGCCGTTTAGTACATCGACTTGAGTTACATCGCTTAATGTTTCAAGTTTACCGCCATTCTGCTTAATAATTTTTTGGAAGGCTTTCACAATGTTATCACTACCGCCTTTAACAAGGGGATCACCTGCCTGAGTTAAACTAAAGGTGACGACTTGACCCATAAGTGCAGACATAGTTGTCTCTGGGCCTAAACCGCAGTGAAGGGACATGGGGGCAACAAGGGCATCCATTTCCGGGCTGGCAAAATCAGTATAAACCCAATTACTTGTAGAGTTCAGTAGCGATTTAAAGAATTCTAATAGTCCAGCAGAGCCACGAGTACGCCACTCTCTCAAAATACTTTTAATGGTTCCCCAGGAACGAGTTTCACTCCCTAGCAGCCCAAAAATAAAATTTGAGTTTGCGCCGAATGTTTGGATCATGTTGATATATGCGTGAGCATCTTTTTCGTTGATTTTACCAATGCGCCGCATGTTTTCTTCATTGTCAGTCGTCAGAACAATAGATTTGCCGTCAGGTGTCAAAGCACCAGTGGGTGTTTGAGTGAAGCAATACTTCATACCAACTTTGGCAAGATCTTCACTAAGTTCGGCATAGGCCGGCGAAGTTAGAAATTGCACATGGGAAGTTGACATCAAGTCAATGGCGAAACCAGGCGCCATTTCCCGATCAGTTTTAATACAGCCGCCAAGTTGTGCGCTGCGCTCTAACACCAAAACTTTATTTTTATTTTTGGCAAGTATAGAGGCGCAAACAAGCGAATTAAGACCACTACCAACAATAATATAATCATAGTTATGCATCATTCTTCTCGTTTTGTGTAATCTGTTTATTCATTTTGAAACATCAAAGTTGTAGTTAACTCAATAATCAGAAGATAAAATGTCAAACACCTTCCATTAAAAAATTATGCAGTGTAGGCTTCAGCAATTGCTGCGGAATCATACAGCTCGTCGAAAGAAATGACCTTGTCGTTAGCAATTTTCCAGATATGGGCAACGTCAGTTACGTAAGCTTTACCTGTGGCTTTAACTGTGTAGCTTTCATTAATTAATACAACAACAGTATTGCCTTGGGCGACCATACCTTTAACATTAACAAAAACTGGTTCAGTCCCGCCAAGGAATGCTTCGAAAAATTCGCCCACACCGGAATGGCCGTTCCACTCTCCTGCAAAGGGTATCAGGTCGCGAGAACCGTGGTGAGTCCAC
>Ga0163109_10001902_pt1 | contig 16414 bp, 15 predicted proteins | sample CRUFie1St13metaG_FD_108704 | JGI IMG/M metagenome (GOLD analysis project Ga0163109, IMG submission 108704) | Marine microbial communities from the Costa Rica Dome - CRUD Field 142mm St13 metaG | ecosystem: Environmental > Aquatic > Marine > Oceanic > Photic zone | place: Costa Rica: the Eastern... | reverse complement strand
CGGTTTTGGGAGCAACACCGGACATACCTTCTCCTCCGGCGTTGCCCGAAGGAAACGTCGACCTATCTGCGACAAGAGACGCTATCCGCAACAAAAGCAAGTCGAAAAATATCGGCTTTGGACAATCCTACTTTCTCCGTGACAAAACCATCCCTGCCCACTTTTTCTCGCCCAATGTGATTCACTCCGAGACAGGTTCAATTGCTGCTTCTCAGCTCGATATGGCAGCGCTGGAGATGCTCTCGGCGGAGCGACGAGCAAATCTAGCACCACCTGCCCTCTCCAACGATGAAAGCTGGCGTGTCTTGGGACACCTCGCAAAAGGCGATACCTCAAATTACCTTAAAGAGGTCGAAGCGCTCGCCTACCGCGAGATACCACCGATGACCGAAGAGCGGTACATGCTCTCATCATGGCTGCAGTCCTTACCCACCGACGCACGCGACGCAGTCTTAAAAGGAATGTCCGATAAAGAGCGCAAGGCCTTACAAAAGATCATCGACGATCCCGAAGAACGCTCTCTATCCGAGAGCCAGAGCACGCGCTCTGTGAGCGACCAAGCATACCTGACGAAACTCAGCTCTGAGGCTCCGGAAAAGGTGCAGGAGGCACTCTCTATCCTTGGTTACACCAACACAATCAAACACTGGAGGAAGGCTCCCAAGTACCGCCTTGATGACATTCTAGTGGGTGTGAGTGGCGAGCAGATGCGTGGTTTCCTGAATGGAATGAACGCGAAAGAGCGCACTCAGTTCTTGTCGCAGGTGAAAGCGTCCGACCTGAGCCCATTCACCCGCGCTCGACTCGCCGGAGACTTGGTTTCTCGTGATGTCTTCTGGAAGCTCGATGAGGAAACGGTCGAATCCCTGGTCAGCGGGATGACTACCGCAGACTACCCAATGTTTTTCGACCAACTCTATGCGGATGGAAAGCTTGAGGACTTCCTAGCGCCAGGCTCGTTTTGGCAACGGCTGCTTAACATTCTTACGTTCGGTATCGCGCGCTTGTTTACACATGATAACGATGCCGCACTCAAGGTCTTGGCGAATCACGGCTTCAACGACTCAAACCTTGGGGGTCATTATGACACAACACAGTCGCTCTCAGCACGCTATGAGACACTTTTTGCCAAGACATTAACTCAATCCATGACGACGCCACTGCCGATCGATGACTGGATGAAGTCAGGAATCGTCGCAGCTCACTCAATCATGTGGGAAAGCAATCTCGCCGACTTCAAGACCTTACCGAACCGAGCCGAAAAAATCCTCGAGAAGGTGGGCGAGGTCACCGCCGAAAAGGTCGCATCCCGGACATTTGATATCGTGAAACGAGGTGGAGACTCCGAAGCCATTAAGGCCGACCTTGAGGCTTACTTCAAAGCCCTATCACCAGAATCGATCAAGAAATCATTCGCTAATGACGATACGGAAGCTGAGTCGGTCTTACTGGCTAAAGCGATTCGAGAAGGCGTGCTAAAAAAGTTGAAGGCACTCGATAAGGACTCCAAAGCCCCTTATATCACGCCGGAACTGATCTCATTTGTAGACCAAGTTACCGACCATACATCGTTCCACCCAGAACCTGACGAGAAGTAGACCTCAATGTTCACACTTAATGATTTACCAGCAATAAAAGATTGGTTGGAGCGGACGACCACTGAGTTTGCTGGAGTAGCAAAAGAGTGGACCAAGCAACAGATTCCGAAACTGCTTAACCTCTTCCCACCGTATCTTGGTGCAGGGATTCGGGTAACTGGCTATGACGAATCCCACACGTGGTTCGATGTCGAAATGGATCTCACACCCTGGAATAAGAATTACGTCGGCGTACACTTTGGTGGGTCGCTTTATTCGATGTGCGACCCGTTTTTCATGATGATCCTTATGCACAATCTCGGAAATGACTACGTCGTCTGGGACCGCGCTGCCGAGATTCAATTTAAGCGTCCCGGCCAAACAAAAGTCCATGCGAGGTTTGAACTAAGCCCTGAACGGATCGCCGAACTGGCGGCTGAAGCAAAAGAAGAACGTGTCATCCAACCGGTGTTTCGCGTTGACGTCTTGGATACGACGAACCGAGCAGTCGCACGGGTATCAAAGACGATCTACATCAAGTATGTGGGCGATGGCCCTCGACGCTCGCGTCAAGCTCGACCGGAGTTTCTCAAATAGCAACCACGTCAATCCTCGAATGCTCTCAAAAGCAACGATGCATTGGTCCCGCCAAAGCCAAATGAATTCGAGAGTACCGTCTTGACGCGTCGCTCTTTGGAAACGAGAGGTACAAGGTCGACAGAGGTCTCGCGACTCGGATTCTCAAGGTTGAGCGTCGGTGGAACAACCTGATGCCGAAGTGACTGGATCGCAAATATTGCCTCAACCGATCCGGCCCCCCCCAAGAGATGTCCAATGGACGACTTGGTTGACGACATCGAGACCTGATGCCCCGTCGCGCCTTCAAGCAACCGGTCAACTGCCGCGAGTTCAATATCATCCCCGCGGGGCGTCGATGTTCCGTGCGCGTTGATATAGTCGAGGTCCGATGGATCCAAACATCCCTGACGGAGTGCAGAGCTCATCGCCCGGTATGCGCCATTGCCATCTTCAGAGGGCGCTGTGATATGGTGCGCGTCGCCGGATAAGCCATAGCCAACGACCTCCGCGATGATGTTGGCGCCCCGCTTTCGAGCGTATTCAAGTGACTCGAGGACCACTGCTCCTGCGCCTTCGCCCATAACAAAGCCATCGCGGTCTCGGTCCCAAGGACGGGACGCACTCAATGGGGCATCATTGAAACCCGTCGAAAGCGCTCGCGCTGCACCAAATCCGGCAAGCGCGAGGCGATCAATCGATGATTCCGCACTGCCCGCTACCATGACATCCGCATCACCGAACATAATGAGTCTCGCCGCGTCGCCAATGGCATGCGCTCCCGTCGCACAGGCGGTTGCCACTGCGTGGTTGGGTCCCCGAAACCCATGACGGATGCTCACACAACCCGAGAGCATGTTGACCAAGACTGCCGGTACAAAAAACGGCGAAATCCGTCGAGGCCCGCGCTTCTCGAGGATGCCCATTGTTGCAGCGATCCGTCCGAAACCACCGATCCCCGAGCCCATCATGACCCCGATTCGTTCCTTGTCCTCGTTCGATAGTTCGCCAAGTTGGGCCATTTCAACGGCCTCCGCGGCCGCTGCTACACCGAAGTGAATGAAACGCTCAAACCGAGGAACTTCTTTTTCAGGAATATAATTGGATGCTTTGAAGCCAACCTCGTCGTCTACAACGGGAAACGCGATTTTACATGCGAGGTCATCAACGTTGAATCCTGTGAGTCGACGCGCCCCACTTTTGCCGGCGATCAATGCCTCCCAACTGGACTCAACCCCCAGCCCAAGGGGCGACACCATCCCGAGACCGGTGACCACTACTCTCTGCATTGCATACCTCGATTCGCCATCCTCAATAGGCTACCACGTCCCGCTCTTACACCCCACACGAGAAACTGATTGCAACCATCCGAACTACGTAGGTGATACAATGTTGTAAAAATCAGCGATCACGTCCCAGAAATTAAGACGAGAGGTACGGCATCCTACATCAAACCGCATTAGCTTAAAGGCCACTACGAATGATGACTAATCTCTAACAAGGGGACTCAACTGTAATGGCTGCCCTCTTAACCTATGAAAAAGCCACGACCTTACCGGTCACTCAACAAGAAGCACTTGAGTGGCACGCTCGACCCGGGGCGTTTCAACGGCTTTCTCCACCCTGGCAGGCGATCGACCTCGTCAAACCCAACGACGGCATCGAGGCCGGCGCGACTCTGATTATGAAGCTGCTTCTCGGTCCTCTGGGCTTGCCGTGGCACGCACTCCACGTTCCCACAGAAGGGTACGAGGGCTTCTGCGACATCCAAACACGAGGGCCGTTTGCCAAGTGGCGACACGACCACATTTTCACGACCGATTCGGACGGACGAAGTATACTTCGCGACCGGGTCAGCTACCGCCTGCCCCTCTGGCCCCTCTCGCACCCAATCGCCGGATGGGCGGTTAGAAAGATGTTGCATAGAATGTTTCGCTACCGACACGCGACCACCGAGGAAGATCTGAGACGTCACAATATGTTCAAGGACGCCCCGCGTCTCAGAGTGGCGATCACGGGCGCGAGCGGCCTTATCGGATCTGCGCTGAGCGCCTTCTTAACAACGGGGGGACACGACGTCATTCACCTGGTGCGGCGCCCCGCGCGCGATGCCTCCGAAGCACAGTGGTCGCCATCGGCTGGGCTCATCGACACCGCCAAGCTCGACGGTATTGATGCCCTCATTCACCTCGCCGGCGAAAGCATTGCGGGAAGTCGGTGGTCAAAAAGCTTCAAAACGCGGGTTTTTGAGAGCCGCATTACATCCACCAGACGACTCATCGAGACCATGCAAAAGCTCGACAACCCGCCCAAGCACTTTCTTTGCGCTTCGGCCATCGGGATCTATGGTGCCGAACGGTTGGAAACATGCCAGGAGTCAACCGCGCCCGGCAGCGACTTCCTCGCTCATGTCTGTAAACACTGGGAAGAAGAAGCAAGTAAGGCCGAAACCGATACGACTCGAGTTTCGATTGCGCGATTCGGTGTTGTTCTGAGCCCTCGAGGGGGCGCTTTGAAGAAAATGCTACTACCCTTTCAAATGGGAGTTGGTGGAGCTTTGGGCAGCGGTGACCAATGGATGAGTTGGGTCTCACTTTCGGATGCGGTGTACGCCCTCCACGAAATGCTCATACGACCCGAACTGCGAGGCCCATTTAACATATCTTCGCCCAACCCCGTGCGGAACCTCGAGTTCACGAAAACACTTGGGAATGTACTCGGACGGCCAACGCTCATTCCGGTCCCGAAGTTTGCAATCAAGGCTGCACTTGGAGAAATGGGCAACGATTTACTTCTTAAAGGCGTATCGGCGATACCGACCAAACTTCAAGATGCACAATTCGCATTCACCCATTCCGACCTTTCAAGTGCCCTTCGGCATGAGCTCGGACTCTCAGAATCTTAGGAAACAGCGATGACAACAGTTGTATGGTTTCGAAACGACCTACGTTTGGTAGACAATCCAGCTCTTCATGCAGCCGCGGCCAAAGGCGACGTCGTCCCTCTCTTCATTTGGGACCCGGGTCTCGGTCCCCACCATTATGGCGCAGCCGCGAGATGGTGGCTGCATTACTCACTGGAAACACTTGACGCACGGCTACGTGACCAAGGGGCAACACTGATTATTCGACAAGGCGAGACCCGAGAGGTGCTGCAAAGCGTCATTCAGGAAACCAAAGCCAAGCACATCCATTGGAACCGCCGGTACGACCCTTCTGGAATCGAACTCGATACCGCTCTAAAGACCGAACTTCAGAAGCAAGGCCTCGATGTCCAGTCCTTTAATGGGAACTTGGTGATGGAGCCCTGGGAACTGAAAACGAAAACCGGCGGTCCCTACAAGGTATTCTCACCCTTCTGGAAGAACCTCATCTCGCACCCCCTCATGGTAGCACCTCTCGAAGAACCTGATTGCTCGGTGCCATCCGGCCTTTCCAGTGACCGTCTAGAAGAACTGAACCTTCGCCCGGTCCTCGACTGGGCGGATGGGTTCAGCGAGGACTGGGAGCCGGGATGCGTTGCAGCCGCAGCAACTCTCAGTGCCTACGCCGCTGGACCGGTTGCTCACTATCATGACCAACGAAACCTCCCCGCGGTTGAAGGGACATCACGGCTCTCACCAAGGCTACGCTTCGGAGAGCTTAGCCCAAGGCAGGTCTGGCACGCGGTCAATCAACATCACCCAAACGCGCTCGATGACGAAGGAGCGGAAGCCTTCCTCCGCGAAATCGGTTGGCGCGAATTCGCCTACCATCTCATTTATCACTTTCCTGCTACTGTGAACGCCCCATTGCGCCCGAACTTTGAGCGCTTCCCGTGGCGTGATGCACCCGATGAACTCAAGCGCTGGCAACAGGGCATGACCGGCTTCCCCATCGTCGATGCCGGCATGCGACAACTTTGGCATACCGGCTGGATGCACAATCGAGTCCGCATGATTGTCGCATCGTTTCTCGTGAAAAATCTTCTTATCTCTTGGCAAGAAGGTGCCGAGTGGTTTTTCGATACGCTTCTCGACGGCGATATCGCCAGCAACACATTGGGTTGGCAATGGGCCGGAGGCTGTGGCGCCGATGCAGCGCCCTATTTTCGTATTTTTAATCCGATGTCCCAAGGTGAGAAATTCGATCCAGATGGAACGTACGTCAGACGGTGGGTTCCGGAGCTTTCATCGGTACCGAACAAAGTTCTTCATCGGCCATTTGAAGCCAAAGGAATGGAGCTCCAGCTAAGTGGCGTGACGCTGGGACAAACCTACCCTCAGCCCATTGGAGAGCACAAAAAAGCTCGCGAGCGGGCACTTAAGGCCTTCGACGTCGTTAAAGGAGCAGCTTGATGGCGAACATCTTGCTTATCCACGTCGCAGCCACTCTCATGATGACGGGATTGATCTGGCTGATTCAGTGCGTTCATTACCCGCTCTTTGAGCAGGTCGGTGCAGAGACGTTTGCCGACTATCATGTGAGACATACCCAATGGATCACCCCGATCGTTGGTCCTCTTATGCTGGTCGAATTGGTGACTGCAGTGATGCTTGTTCAGTCACCGCCGTCGGTGCTTCAGACGTGGCAAGTATGGGCCGGTCTCGGATTGGTACTGACGATTTGGGCGTCAACCGCACTCCTGCAGATACCACTTCACAATAAACTCGGCAGCGGTCCGCAAGTGGATACGATTCGAGAGTTGGTACGAGGTAACTGGATTCGCACGGTTGCGTGGACTCTCCGCTCCGGCCTCGCGCTTTGGTGGGTCCATCTTACAATGAAAACGCTCGTCTGAAGCGGTCAGGTCCACTGCGGATCGGGCAGACGCTCTAAATAAAGAGGGAGTCGCTCGTCGAGAATGCGAAGAGCCTCGTCGGCAGTTGATGCCCCGAAGCAAGCGTCATCATCGATGCCGTCGAACCTAATGCGCTCGTCAATGCGGGTCCCGGCAAGCTTACCGCTCCATCCTTCAACACGCATTCCGATCAAGAGTCGGTTGAACTGCCAAGCGTAGGCCATTTCGGACAGCGTCCCTGCACCACCACCCAATCCAATCGCCGCGTCGCCATGGGCAACTATTGAATTCCTTGAGAGCCCAATCCCTGTGGCAATGGACACATCCACGAAAGGATTTGCATCGCGGGTCTTTCCGGATGGAAGGACTGCGACGGTTGCACCTTCAAAGGTATGGGATGTCTCTTTGGCACCACGGCAGACCGCTTCCATGATTCCACCACGCCCTCCGCACAACACACGATAACCCGACTCCACAAGTCTAGCGCCGAGGTCATAAGCAAGCGTGAGTCGTGCGTCACCTCTGGGCACCGCACTATTTCCCATCACCGCGACCAACGGTCGTCTCTTCGATTGCATATCTCTAAGCCGTTCCCTGGGTTTCAAGAGGGTTTGATACCCATTCCGCTTTATCGAGACCGGCCTGTGCAGCCTCGTCTTCCGCGAGTAAGACCACCATCACCACCGTCACAATCCATAAGATGTCAGCAGCTAGCAGGTGCACCAACTGCATCCAGCCAGGCGCGTAAAGGAGCACATTGAGAACGCCAAGGCTTACCTGTAGGGCAACCAGGCCGATCACCCATTTTACCGCACGTCGAAGAAGAGCCGACTGTGTTTTGCCGTACACATATGCCGAGATAAACATCATTCCGACCGATACCAGAACCGCGATAATCGGATGAACAATCCGAAGACGAACAAGAAAGTGCTCGCCGGTGGTCGTCCCTTCGTTGATTCGCGCTATCAGACCACCGTCATCTGTTGGAGAGACAGGAAAGAGCGTATCGCCCAACGCGGTAATCGCCCCGGTCATTCCAACAATCACCAGTCCCGCAAGGATTGGGGTGGTTAACCAATGGATCGAGAGTTTCGCCTCCGAGCGGTCCGGGTGTGCCCAAAGAGCGCTCAAGACGCCTGCGGCCAGAAGTCCGTTGGTATTCATGAGATGCAGCGCAATGACCACCGCTCGCTGCACAGAGTCGTTTTTGTCGACCAGGCCTTCGAGTACCAGCACCGCACCCAGTGCGGCTTCGGCGAGGACAAACGCTAAGGTAATCCAGGCCCAGGTCCGGGAGCGCTCGCCTCGCTCGAACACTCGAACGGCCTTCCAAACGACAACCACGGTTAAGATGAGCGTGATGCCCGAGGTCGCTCGGTGCGTCAGCTCGATCAAGGTCTCAATGCCGGCGTCGCGTGGTAAAATTTCACCATGGCACGTCGGCCAGTGTTCTCCGCAGCCTGCTCCAGACCCGGTAATGCGGACCCAAGCACCCCACAAAATGACAGCGAGGTTGTAGGCGGTCACGCCCCAGGCAAATTTGGCAAAAGATTGACGTGCATCTGCTGTCATCGACACTCTGCTCCGTTTCGCTACGGCACAACAGCCCGTGCGGCCCACTGGTCTGAGCACCACTCCCAGACCCAGCGCTGGTGTCCCTGGGCTCCAAGCTCAAGGATGTCTATGCTTTCTAGTGTTGTCCTCACAACCGCAAAGTAACCACACTTACCTGCGTCAGAGAGGTCTATGTCGCCATTCCAGCGAAGGTCACCCGGCGCTGCGACCGTAGAATAGTCATTTTTTTGGCGAGGGCTCAGAGATTCCCATGTCGCCTCGACCCATGGCTCATCCGAAACGACGTTTGCGCGACCACGGGCGCGTACTTGAAGCCGACGTTTGGGGTCATACCATACAAACGCGACCTGAGATGCACTGAGAATTTCCTGACACTTTGCGGAGCGATAGTCGGTGAAGAACTCTACCCGTCGAAGACGCTCGGAACAATTTCTCATAACGATCACGCGGCCTTCGGGTCCCCTGTCACCTTCGGTACAGACCACCGGATGCCGAAAAGGGTGATGCTTGTCCGCCGTAGCGCGCCGTAGGTGCGACCAAGTACGCTCCCATAAGTCCATTGCTTCGCCGCGGTCTAAACCAAATATTTCCGCCATACCTTTAGGTTGCACACCCTGACGTAAAAACTCAAGCGAATCAGTGCTGTGCAGCTATTTCCTTCCGTAACTCTGCCCAGCGCTCATTCGGAGCACCTTCATCGGCAAGCTCAAATTCCTGCTGCAACCATGACTCACGTTGCTCGGGGGATCGGGTAAAAATCAGATCCATGACCGCAAAGGGTAAAGGCTCCTCAGCTTCTTCCCAGGATTCCAGTAGATTCATCAAGCGGTCCGCGTCTTGCGGCGCTCGTCCAAGTTCCCCGGCCCAACGCTCGATCAAACGACCGTTTATATGTGCGGCCCGTCGAACAATGAGCTCGACATCCTTTAAGAGCGCTTCCGCTTCATGATGCGCTCCCTTAGCCAGATGAAAGCACGGCCCGATCGTGTACGTCTCTGTCCTATGCGTCGATACAGCAAAGGTCTTTGCCGGAATGACAAGGGCCGCTCCGACAATCCCAATCGGAAGAATATCGACATCCTGAGTTTTCGAAAGCTCAGCCGCCATCATCGAGAGCCCCCGACGAAAATGCCCGCAACCCACCGGGCGCCGCCCGGTTGTCGTGTAGTAACCAGCTCCCAAGATGGTGCCATCAGCACTGTAGTGCCCGAGTGCTCGAGTCCCCTGTGGGAAGATGGCAACGTCAACGCCCAAATCCTTAATCACTTTGGAGGACTCTTCGACCACCTGAAGTCCCGCTCCCGGAGTCTTGCGGTCTACGAAGATCATGCCGGAGCGCTCCATCGCCCTGCCTATTCCCAAAATAGAATAAAGAATGGGATTGTCTTTAAAGTGGTCTTTCGCAGCAATAAAGCGGGGAGCTAGATAGCGTCCAGTGCCAGTCTCGCGGGCTCCTGTTGCAAAGAACGCCAAGCAGAAATCCATAATGCTTTCGTGATTAAAAGCCAAAAATGCCTGGTTTCGGACGCCCTGTAGATGCTCCGCCCCCTCCACCTTCATTTCGAGTCGAAAACGGTAGGCGACTCGAAGCGACCAGGTTCGTCCAACCGTATCGAACATGCGTCGAAAACGCTCGATTGGGAGGTCGTCCGCGGCCTGCAACACGAAATTCGCAATGGAAGCAGTCTCAAGGACCGCGAACACAAACTCGATAAATGGGGAGCGCGGCGCGGCACGATTCCGAAAATCTACATGTGTTGCGTCGAGTTCCTCAAGCGCAACCGGCTCAAGTGTCGGCCAAGGGGAGCGCGCTAAGTGGACGTAGTCGAACACCTCCTTGGGATTTGGAGTCCAATGACGCTCGAACATGTCATTGATTGCGCGGTTACCGAACCGACGATGGGCTCGTGCAACCAGCCAGCCGAGGACCGGCAACGTCAAAACCCAGATCATCTCCACCCAAGCGCCCGAGAGCGCCCAAAAGATAAACGCGATGCCTGCCCAAACCATATCGCGCGGAAGACTCAACCAGAATTCCAGCCAGCCAAACCAGCGAACCATGCGGGGCTGATAACGCAGAACGTTTTTAGGGCGACCCACTCGAATGAGCCGACTTAGCAAGCCGACCAGAGGCACCGAGTACGACAGAGCCCAGAGAACCAAAAGGTTCAGGCCTTGTTCGGTCAGCAGGTGCTTCAATGTATCGATAGTCAGCATACGCAGTTCTTAGCGAGTTCGTGGGGTCCAGGCGGCGGAATACCTCAGACCAATCGCCTTGCCAACGCATCGTAACGAAATTCGTTTACAAAACTTTTACGAAATGCGCGTAAGTTTGAACGCGTATTCCCGAAGCTCAGTGAGCCCACGCTCCGCCATTGGGCTGCCTGGCACCAGCGCGTCAGAATCACTTAAGAGTTCGATTTTAAAGAGGTCTTTGGTCATCGAATGAAGGTCCGCCGGCCTGAGGCTAAACGGGGGACCGTCCATCTCTTCTTGAGGATAGCCGATCGTAAGCATCAAACCTTGGGCTCCAGGTGCAAGAGCCTCGTGGAGTACCTGCAGATAGGATGCGCGCAACTCATTCGGTAGGGCGATGGCTGCGGCACGGTCGTAAAAGCGGGTCGCTCGGGGAAGCTCAAGCTCCCGCCACTTCAAGAAATCGCCTTCAACAATCGTGAGACGGTCTAAACTATGGAGGCGGTGCTCGCCCCTGACGATACATTCCGGCGTCGCATCGATCTCCCTAAAAAAAGCCTCGACTGCAAGTGGCGAAAGTTCAGCTCCAATAACCGTATGAGGTGCCCCGGCCAACCATCGGAGGTCGAGCGTCTTTCCGCAGAGCGGGACCAAAACGACATCATTTGAGCCAGCTTCGACCGCCGGCCACCATTTCAAGAGATTGGGATTGTACTCCTCACGATGAAATCCAATCTCATTGTCCTGCCACTTCTCTAACCAAAATTCTGTCTTCATACGTCTTCTGCTCACACATCCGCGCGTTGCTTTAATACTGAGCCAGTGATTCCGAAAGTGCGTCGTAGACGACTGAGGAATCTCTCACAAATACGGGATACGCATCTAAAGGGGTTTCCAGTTCGATTCGCACACCTGCCTCAAGAGTAATCGTCTCATCAAAAAGGTAAACCCAGCGCCCCTCGAGATCCTCGGGACCCTCGACGACTTGAACCAGATCACCGGATGCGATGGGTTGAACAAAAATGTCATCGCCCAAATAAAAGGCGTATGTTTCGTCATCAACGAAACGCATCAATGAGGTGCCATTGTCCCATCTTGGTACACTTTGACTCATCAGATACGGAATCATCGCGTGATGAAGCCATGCAAACCGTCGATAGATACCAACGGTCTCATCATCGTACGCCCAAGGATGGTGGTCTCCGCCGCCTCCATTCTCCATCACCGGGTTGAAAGCTCCGAGCTGAGCCCATCGCAGAAACACCTCCTTGGCGCGACCTTGTGGGTAGCCATCGTCTTCTCGGTAGCCTCCGATATCAGAACCGAATGCTAAATAACCGTTTCGGGCCGACCAATAGAGATTGTCTAAGGCATTGACGAGACCATCAAAGGTCCCATCCTGGTCCCCTACCCAACCTGCGACGACGACGTCCTTCGGAGCGAACTGAACCGCCTCGTCTCCGACTCCTCGAAAGCCGTAGTTATCGACCGGACGCGCGGTGATGATGCGGTCATTTCCGAGCATTTCACGGGTGTAGTAATAAAAATCACGGTAATAAGCGTCCGAATATTCGTTGCGTGTCACATTGCGACCAAGGGCTGGCGAATAGGTTGTGGCGTCGCCAATACCAACGCCACCAACGTTGTAATCAAGGCCGTCACACTTCCACCCATCGATGCCCAGAGCGAGTGCTCGGTCTACAAGGTTATGCCACCAGTCGACTGCTTCAGGATTGAAATAATCGAGCATGCGACCATCACCCTTCCACCAACTGGTGGTCGATTGATTGTCCTCCGGACTTGCCCGAAGAAAATAATTGCGTTCGATTCCCTCTTCGTAAATTGCCCCCGCATCGTCATTGATACCCGATACGGTCCAAAGCATGACCTTTACCCCTTGGGCATGAAAGCCGTCGATCATCTCTTGGGGCTCCGGAAAGAGCGCGCGGTCAAACTCAAACGTACTGTAGCCAGTGGCCCAAGGAGAATCGATGATGATGGCGCCAACCGGAATATCGCGAGCCCGGTAGCCTTCAACAAGCGCTTCGGCGCTCTCTTGAGTGCTCTCATCTTCCCAGACCCAGTGTTCAAATGCCCAGGAGGGAAATGGAAGTGACGCGAGAGCATCCTGGTCCTCAGCGCTGTCCTTTCCACAAGACATCACCCCGTGAAGAAGCACGACTCCAAGCACATATAAGCACAAACGTTTCGCCATCGCAGATCCCCCCGGTGAGATGGTTCGCACGATACTTATCGAGATTTCCGAGGTGACCCAAGGGCCCAGCGTTGCACTCAGGCCCCGGAGATCATATCCGACCTCACACAACAAGAAGGAGTCTACAATGACCTCACTGGACGAACGCATTCGCGACGCGATGAAAACCTCGATGAAAGCGAAGGACCAAAAGACCCTCCAGACAATTCGAATGGTTCGGGCAGAGATGCAAGACCGCCTCAATCAGGCCGGTGGTCCCACTGAAACAACCGATGCTCTTTGGGTTGAAGTACTTCAAAGCTACTCGAAGAAACTCAAGAAATCTCAACAAACCTACCTCGACCTCGGCGAAGCCGGCGCGGAAAAAGCGGCCGAGCTCGATTTCGAAATGTCGGTTCTCAAGCCCTTCCTACCTCAGATGATCGAAGGTGCGGAGCTCGAAGCAATTGTGGACGAGCTCATCGCGAAGACCGGAGCCTCAACACCCAAAGATACAGGTAAGGTCATGGGTCTGCTGATGAAAGATTACAAAGGCAAGGTCGATGGTGGCCAGGTTCAGAAGCTTCTTAAGTCGAAGCTGACCGACTAAAGAGTCGCCGGTAGTTGTCAGCAACGGCGGCGGCCATATCAACCGATGACATCCCGCGGGCCGCGGCCATCGCCTCGATGCCCGTCGGGACATTGGCGGGCTCATTGAGTTCATCGCGAACGGGCCCCATGTAAGGACAATCCGTCTCAGTCAGAAGACACTCAAGCGGAAGCTTCGCGGCGTAACGTTGGAAGCTCTCGGCACGAACGACAACCGGCGGAATCGAGAGATAGTACCCCGCCTCCGCGATCCGTCGAGCGAGCTTCAACTTACCGCCGAAGCAGTGAAAGTCGGCTTTGGTGACCTTCATTTCCTGAAGAATTTCGAAACAACGAAGCTCTGCTTTCCTAGAGTGGATGATGACCGGGATATCGTTGGCCTGCGCAACTTCGATGAGTCGGCGAAACACCCTTTCTTGCTCGTCTGCGTGTGACTGCAACCAATAAGCATCAAGTCCGACCTCGCCAACGGCGATGAGTTGGTCCGCAACGGACGCGATGAAGTCGATCTCAGCATCCACATCAAAAGGTTCCGGTGGCGGAAAATCATGCGTCCACTCGTCAGTGCTGATCTTCGAGGCCATCGCATCAATGGGATAGATTCCCAATGCGGGTTTTACGACCTCAAAGCGCTCGGCTAGCTTCAGTACCTCTCGATTACTGACCGGCTCGAGACCATTGCAGATAATTGCCTCGACGCCCGCGGCCTGTGCGCGCGCGACTACTTGGTCGACATCTTGGATAAGGCGTTCGTGAGTAAGATGCGCGTGAACATCGACATAGTGCGGCATGATGCTGGTCCGTCTCCGATGGGTGAGATAGGCTCATGCATGGTTGTATCAGAGACGTCAACTTAGGAAAGAACATGGACCTGAAACCGACGATTGGATGTCTTATCCTGGGTATCGCCTTGGTACAGCTCGGTGGCAGTGCGTGCTCAGAGGATGCAGTCTTCGTGTCATCACTCAGTGATAAAGACGAGGCTATAGCAGATCTGGACGAACCTGAACTCGTTCAACTCTGTACCGAGGCCACCGGATTTTTACTCGACAATGGCGCTGCCCAATCGGCAGCCCGCATCCTCTGCACCATCAATGGTCAAGACGAGGCATCACGCGATGGTTCGGAACTGGTCTGCGAACGGACCTATACCCAATGCATGCTAGAGGCCTCTTTTGCGATTGCAGGCACATCTCCCACCCAGCTCTGTTCGGAACTCAGCGGCAGCGAATGTCGCGTCGACGTCCGAAGCTTTGAGGCGTGTGTAACGCCGTTCACGAGTGAACTCGAAGCGGTTTCGAGCGGGCTGACGTGCGATTCGGAACCCGCGAGCGTTCTGAATGCATTTGTTACAGTCAGCGAACGCTTGGGTGACTGCGAAGCATTGCTCCAGGATTGTTCAGGGGTCTTGGGTGAGCTCATCGACGCCCTTGAGCAGGACCTCCAGCTCTAAATCAACGAAACCACTCGTCAAATCGAATTCTCTTTGATAAAGGCGCGGGCCCGGCTGCGCGAACAAAAGCTGTACTCAATAGTCGTAACCGTAAGGAGTCCTACATGACTACCGAACAGTCTATCCCTGTGGTGAATCTAGAAGACTTTTTAAGCGATGACACCGTTAAGCGCGACGCATTCGTCCAGGTCCTTGGTAAGGCTCTGACAGATCTTGGCTTTTTCGCCGTGACACACCACGGCGTCGATTCCCAACTCATCAAGCGATGCTACGGTCTTTGCGAGGCATTTTTTACCCAACCCGACGACGTGAAATGCAAATCAGAACGCCCCGAGCTTAAAGGGCAGCGTGGCTTTACGAGCTTTGGCCGCGAGAGTGCAAAAGACGCAAAAGCCGCTGACTTGAAAGAATACTTTCACGTGGGTCGCGAGCTCGACGACCGCCACCCCGAACTCTCGAAATACGGGCCTAATATTTGGCCATCTCCTCCCGACGTTCCCGATGTATTTCGAGCGTCTTTCTTAGACCTCTATAGCCAACTGGAAGCCTGTGCGAAGCACCTCTTAGAAGCCTGCGCCCTCTACTTAGATCAACCGCAGAGCCTCTTTGCCGACATGTCACGGGACGGAGATACCATTTTGCGTATCATTCACTATCCCCCGATCCCCGAGGATTCCGAACCGAGTGCAATGCGAGCCGCCGCCCATGAAGACATTAATCTAATCACCCTACTCTGTGAGGCGACCGACGGCGGACTCGAGCTACTGCAACGAGATGGCACATGGCGTCCAATCCACGCGTTAGACGGCCAAATCGTGGTAGATGCCGGCGATATGCTCCAAAACCTAACCAATGGAATTCTCAAGAGTACCACCCATCGCGTCGTAAATCCGGACAACAATCGGAGCCGACGCTTTTCAATGCCATTCTTCGTGCATCCTCGAGGCGATGTTGATTTGAGCCCATTGAGTGCGTGCATCGAGAAGCAGGGCGAACAGACATACCCCAATATCAGCGCGGGCGACTATCTGCTGCAAAGGCTTCATGAAATGGGACTCCATAAGTCGAAAGACTGAGATCGTAGGGCCTGGAACCCCGCGACGAACCTGCGGGTCCCCCTTGAAGTTTTTTACCAGAAGCTCACCCTATGGCTATAACCATAAGGGACAGAACCATGTTAAATAAACTCCTCGACGCCTCCATCGTATTTTCCTTCGACCGAACCGGCTTCAAGCGACACTCCAAAGCCTTTCGTGATGAATCCATGGAAGAGGACCTCACCGGAAAGGTCGTGGTCATCACCGGTGCAAACTCGGGCATCGGCTTTGAAACCTCACGAGAACTCGCCCGGCGTGGAGCGCAAGTTCATATGCTGTGTCGAAATGAGACCCGCGGCACGACCGCTCGCGACAAGATTCAGGCCGAGTATCCGACGGCGCATCTCTCGTTGTGGTT
>Ga0163109_10001901_pt1 | contig 16415 bp, 7 predicted proteins | sample CRUFie1St13metaG_FD_108704 | JGI IMG/M metagenome (GOLD analysis project Ga0163109, IMG submission 108704) | Marine microbial communities from the Costa Rica Dome - CRUD Field 142mm St13 metaG | ecosystem: Environmental > Aquatic > Marine > Oceanic > Photic zone | place: Costa Rica: the Eastern... | reverse complement strand
GATTTTAAATTATCGTCATCCGAATCTTTTCCAATTATAAAGTGAATATTTCCATCAGCTACATGACCAAAAGGAAAAATTGTTTTAACACCATCACAATTTTCAAGCTGCTCTATTGTCTTATCAATTACCTCTCCAATGAGCGCTACAGGTATGCTAATATCAAATTGCTGATCAAATTTCCTTTCTTCAGCCAATACTGCAACATCTTCTCTTATACCCCATAGGTTTAGCTGTTCTTTTTCATCTCTTCCAACAACTGCATCTTCAGCAATCCCATTATCTATTGATTCTATAACCACCTTCTCAAAATTATTATAATCATTAATAAAATCTCCCCCCATATATTCAATAAAAACATAATATTTATAATTATCTGGTAGATACTTATTGTAAATTGTTTTGTCGCTGACCATTTGTTTATATGTATCATTCCAAAGGAGCTCAAAAGCAGTAAGGTTTTTTGAAATTTTCTCTTCCATGAACTTTAATAAGCTTAATACATTTTGGTAATCATTTGTAACTGCAAGAGCAGTATATCTTGTTTTTGGATTTTGATATAATCGAAGAACAACTTTTGTTACTATACCAAGAGTTCCCTCAGATCCAATGAAAAACTGCTTTAAATCATATCCAGAGTTATCTTTCATGAGTTTTTTTAATGATGAAATTATAGTTCCATCAGGAAGAACAACCTCTAAGCCAAGTACTAAGTTTCTTGTCATACCATATTTAAAGACTCTTAATCCTCCTGCATTTGTTGATACAGCACCTCCAATTTGTGCTGATCCTCTTGCTCCGAAATTTAAGGGAAGAAGAAGATCATTATCTTTTGCAGCATTGATTATATCTTCAATTATAGCTCCTGATTCACATGTAAGGGTTTTACCATTTTTATCAATCTCTATAATTGAATTCATTTTCTCAAGAGATAAAACAACTTGATTTTTATTTGATTTAGTAGAGCCTACAAGATTTGTCAATCCTCCATGAATAATCAATTCTTGCTGATTATCATTACATATTTTTAAAATAGAAGATACCTGTTTAGTGTTTTTTGGTAGCAATAAACACATTGATTCAAGAGGGATGTCAGTTTTCCAGATATGATAGAATCTAGATTTTAAATCATCTCCAACTATTATCGAGGATTTATCAAGAATTGTTTCAAAAAGTTTAATAATTTTTAAATCAGACATTTACCTTAACAAAAAGTTAACTAAAGATATTAATTTTAAAAGATTAAATTTGTTCAAATTTTTTTATGAAAAAACTATTATCTATTGTATCACTAATCTTTATTGCTTCTTGCTCTGACGATAATTCTTATGTAATTAGTGGAACCATTGATGTTGAAGATGATAGAAAAATATATATCCTTCAGGCGGATCAAAACAATCAGCCTTTCATACAGGATTCAACAACAGTTAAATCAGGGCAGTTCTCATTTAAGGGAATCTCCGCAACACCCGAAATTAGTTATATACAAGTTGAAGGAATTAATGGCTATGTTCTAGCAATACTTGAATCAGGTTCAATTGTGGCAAGTATTGATAAAGAAAGAATTTCTGAGTCTAAGGTTTATGGTACTACATCAAATGATGATTTTATTAAGTATAAGTCTGAGACAAAGCTTCTTGTTGATAGTATGAATGATATTACTTCAACAGCTCAAGATGCAATAATGAATGGAGATGTGGAAACTGCAATGAAGTTAGAAAAAGACTACAATAAAAAAGAGAGAGAAGTTTTGTTATATGAATGGGACTTTATTGTTGATAATTTAGACTCATATATGTCTGCGCTACTTCTTGAAGTATTTATGGTTGAAAATAAGGTAAATAAAGATAGTATAATAGATGTTTACGAAAGTTTTTCTAATAGAATTAAAGTTAGTAACGTCGGTAAAAATATTGCTGATTTACTAAGCCAATTTGAGGATCCAATTGAAGTTGGTGAGGTTGCGCCTGATTTTACCGCACCTGATCTGTCAGGTTCTAATGTTACACTTAGCAGTCTATTGGAGGGTAACAAAGTAACCCTGTTAGACTTTTGGGCAGCTTGGTGTAGACCATGTAGAATCGAAAATCCCAATTTAGTTAGACTATACAAAAAATACAATAAAGATGGATTTGATATTTTAGGAGTTTCACTTGATAGAACGAAAGAGCAGTGGGAAAAGGCTGTTGAAGATGATAATTTACTTTGGACACAAGTTTCGAATTTAAGTTTTTGGAACGATCCTATTGCAAGAAGATATAGCATAAGAGCAATACCACAATCATATCTTATTGATCAATCTGGAACTGTAATTGGGAAAAACTTAAGAGGTAACGATCTCGAAGAAAGAATTAAATTTGCATTATCATTAAATGACTGATAATTGCAATTAATAATTTATTTAGTTTCTTTTCCTTTAATCAAGTTAATATCCCTACTCCCCTTTTCTATTATTTATAAGGTATCTGATTTAATTAAATTTCTACTTCACAGAGTTTTTAAATACAGACTTAAAGTTGTTAGAAAGAATCTAAACATTGCTTTTCCTGAAAGGTCACAGGAGGAACTTAGTGATATTGAAAGTAAGTTTTATAAACATTTTTCAGATATAACAATCGAAAGTATAAAGGCTTATGGCATGAGTGAATCAGAAATGAAAAGAAGATATACATATGAAAATATTGATGTCCTAAGAGAAATTCAAAAAAATACCAAGAACATAATATTGTTGTGTGGGCATTACTCGAATTTTGAGTGGTTATTATCTATTGGATATAATACCAAAGGAAACGGTTATGGAATATATACTCCTATGACAAATAAATACTTTGAGAGACTTTTTAAAAAAATAAGAAAGAAACATAAAGCATATCTTGTTTCTAGATATAAAATAAAAGATTTTATGTCATCACTTGACGCTAATAAGTATTATTTATTTGGTTTTGCTTCAGATCAATCACCGCGTAAAATTGGAAAATCATACGTAAATTATTTCTTAGGTAAAAAAGTGCCAATTTTTACAGGTGCTGAAAGATTTGCTAAAGATTACAATCTTAAAGTGGTTTTTGCAGATATTAATAGAGTTAAAAGAGGACACTATCAAACTAAATTTAAAGTTATTAATGATAAGAAAGACTCTGACTATAGTATAACTGATCAATTTATTAAACTTCTTGAAAAACAAATTTACAGGGATCCTAGTCAATACTTTTGGTCACACAATAGGTTTAAGTATATAATTGACTAGATCAAACTGTTAATTTCATTTTTAATTTCAAGTGCAATCTTATCTGCTTTGATCTGAGAGTCTGATTCAGAAAAAATTCTAACTATAGGTTCAGTATTTGATTTTCTCATATGTACCCATCCATTATCGAAATCAATTCTAACACCATCTTCTGTATTAGGAGATAAATCTGAATATTTATTTATAATTTTTTCAAATACTTGATCAATTAGCCTTGAGTTATCTAAAGACATTTTGAGTTTCTTCATATAATACTTAGGGTAATTTTCTTTTAGATTTGATACTGAAGATCCCTTTTTTACTAATAAAGAGAGAAAAAGAGCGATACCAACCAATGCATCTCTTCCGTAATGAAGATCTGGATATATAATTCCTCCACCTCCTTCTCCTCCGACAACGGCATTAACCTCTTTCATTTTTTTAACAACATTCATTTCGCCAACAGGTGTAGAATAATAATCACAATTGTATGATATTGTAAGATCTTTTAATGAGTTTGAAGAAGATAGAGTCGAAACTGTCGAGCCTTTGTTAACTGATAATACAAAGTCTGAGCAATAGACTTGTGTATTCTCTTCACCTAATATTTCACCATTTTCATCAAAGAAGACCAACCTATCTACGTCAGGATCAACAGCGATACCTAAATCAGCTTTATTTTTTTTAATCATTTTAGATAAGTCTTTTAAATTTTCCGCAAGAGGTTCTGGGTTATGAGAGAAACTGCCGCTTATCTCTTGATTAATTATTTTATATTTAATTGAAAGTCTATCTAAAAGTTTAGGAATTGCAATTGAGCCACCAGAATTAATAGCATCAGCTATGACATAAAGATTTAGTGATTGTATTTCTTTTAATGGTAAAATATCTAAGTTAATTATTGCATCAATGTGATCATCTATAAGATTGTCATATTTTGATACTTTACCTAAATCTTTGTTTGTTGAAAAGCTAACAGATTTTTGCTCTGAGTAGTTAATTAGTTTATTTACATCAATCTTAGATAGAAACTCACCATCAGAATTAAAGAACTTAAGTCCATTATATTGCTCTGGATTATGACTTGCAGTAATCATTAACCCGGCAACACAATCATTATTTAATACTCCCCAACAAAGAGAAGGAGTGGTTGAAATATCGCAATCAATTACATCAATACCCATTGATGCAAAAACTGAATTAACAATATGATGAATAATTTCTCCTGATTTCCTACCATCCCTACCAGTCATAACTTTAATATCAGTAAGACCAGGATTATTTTCATATATTAATTTTGAAAAAGCAGAGACTGAATAAACAATATCTAAAGGAGTTAAATTTTCAGAGTTTTCGCCACCAATTGTACCTCTAAATCCAGAAATATTTTTTATGAGTGTCATATAAAATGTAAATATATAAATTGTAAATTTGTCGATATTTTTTCTTATGAGATTTTTCATTCTTTTTTTTATATCATTATTCATTATTTCATGTACTAATAACTATAATCCTACAGTGGTATCTGCAAGAAAAGATGCTTCAGAGATAGGTTTAAAAATAATGGAGGATGGAGGCAATGCATTTGATGCAATGATTGCAGTCCAACTTGCATTATCGGTAAGTCACCCTACCGCAGGAAATATTTCAGGAGGGGGATTTATGGTATATAAACTTAGTGATGGAACTGAAGGTTCATTAGATTTCAGGGAAAAAGCACCTAATTCATCTTCAGCTGACATGTATTTAGATGAAGATGGAAATGTTATTGCTGGATTAAGTTCATTAGGAGGTTTAGCTGTTGGTGTCCCTGGAACAATATCTGCCATTTTTGATATTCATGAAAAATTTGGATTACTTCCTATTGAAGATTTGTTTAAACCCTCAATTGAACTAGCAGAAAATGGTTTTCTAGTCACTAAATATCTTGAGGACGAATTAAATGAAAAAAGAGATGTTTTTATAATGATGAATGGGCAAGAATCTCTTTATTCAAAAAATTACAAAGAAGGGGATACTATTAAAAATAATAATTATGCTCAAACTTTAATCAAAATTATGAATGAGGGAAAAGATGGTTTTTATTCTGGAGAAGTTGCAGAGGACATGATCGAGACAATCTCTAAAAAAGGAGGAATTATGACTATTAATGATTTAAGTGATTATGAGTCAATTTGGAGAGAACCAGTGAAGTTTAAATACAAAGATTATGATATTATATCAATGTCATTTCCATCAAGTGGTGGAATACTTCTTGGTCAAATGATGAAAGCAATAGAAAAATTTGATCTATCAAAGATTCCTCATAACTCTGCAGAATACATCCAATTACTAACTGAGATTGAAAGAAGAGCATTTGCAGATAGAAGTGACTTGATGGGTGATCCTGATTTTATGAATCTACCGGTGTATGAGTTTATGGATGAAGAATATATTGAAGAGAGAATGAAAAGTTTTTCATGGGAAGAAGCTACTCCATCATCTGAAATTAAACCAGGTGAAGTTATTTTCAATGAAAGTGATGAGACAACTCACTTTTCTATAATTGATAAAAGTGGAAACGCAGTGTCTGTAACAACAACATTAAATAATAGTTTTGGATCTAAAGTATATTTAGAGAATTCAGGTTTTTTTCTAAATAATGAAATGGATGATTTTAGTTCTAAACCAGGTTACCCAAACTTTTTTGGAGTATTAGGAAGTGAGGCAAACTCAATCCAGCCGGGTAAAAGAATGTTAAGCGCTATGACTCCTACAATAGTTTTAAAAAATAATAAACCAAAACTTATTTTAGGATCACCTGGAGGACCAAGTATTATTACATCAGTTTTTCAGACAATTTTAAATGTTATTGAGTATGATATGGATGTTAATGAGGCTGTATCAGCTCCTAGATTTCATCATCAGTGGTACCCAGACCTAATAGTCATGGAAGAAAATGTTTATTCATATGAAATTGACTCGGTCTTAAAATCTAAGAATTATTTAATAGTCAAATTACCAATTGAGGAGGATACATTGGGAGTATACAAAAGATCTAATATAGGAGCAGTAGATGCAATATTAATAGATGATTTTAGGAATGTATCTGGTGGAGCAGACTCAAGAAGAGAGCATTACACATCAAGTGTTGAATAAATAATTTTTACATTGAATAATTCAATCCAAATTGAAGGAGCAAAAGTCCATAATCTTAAAAATCTAAATTTAGAGATTCCTAGAGAGAAGCTTGTTGTTATAACTGGTTTATCCGGAAGTGGAAAATCATCTCTAGCTTTTGATACAATTCATGCAGAAGGTCAGAGGAGATACATGGAGACTTTTTCTGCGTATATTCGGCAATTTGTGGGAAATTATGAAAGGCCTGATGTTGAAAAAATTGAAGGACTTTCACCAGTTATTGCAATAGAGCAAAAGACAACTAGTAAAAACCCCAGATCAACAGTAGGAACAGTAACAGACATATATGATTTTTTAAGATTATTATATGCAAGAATAGGTACTGCATACAGTCATTTATCGAATTTAAAAATGATTAAAAATACTGATGAGGAAATCATTAAAATGATTTGTCAAAAGTATTTAAATCAGAGGATTATAATACTTGCACCAATCATCAGATCTAGAAAAGGTCACTATAGAGATCTTTTTGAAAATTTTATAAAACAAGGATTTTCTAAAGTTATTGTGGATGGTGACATATTAGATATTAAAAGAGGTATGAAGCTTGATAGGTATAAGACTCACGATATTAGTCTAGTAATTGATAACCTATCAGTTAATGATGATTTTGAGTCTAAGAGTGTTCTCTCCGAATCTATAAAAATTGCTATGAAATATGGTAATGATACAATCTTTATATTAGATTCAGAATCAGGTAAACCTGAATATTTTAGCAGAAACTTAATGTGCCCTGAAACAGGTATATCATATCCTAAACCTGAGCCAAATACTTTTTCATTCAACTCTCCCAAGGGTATGTGTGAGGATTGTAATGGACTTGGAACTGAATACAATATAAACTATAAAAAACTAATTCCAGATGACTCATTGTCAATTGAAAATGGGGGTATACTTCCTATTGGTAAGAAAGATAATTCTTGGATTCATAAGCAAATTGAGCTTATCTCTAAATATTTTAATTTTTCATTAACTGATCCTATTAAAAAAATACCTAAGGAAGGAATTGATTTTATTTTGAATGGTGGAAAAGAATCATTTACTATCAATTCAAAAGAATTAGGTGTGAAAAGAGAGTATTCTATTGATTATATGGGTATTGAATCTTTTATCAAAGATCAATTAACTAATACTGAGTCTAAAAGCCTAAGGAGATGGGCCCTACAGTTTGTTGACATCCATAAATGTAAGTCCTGTGAAGGAAGTAGATTAAAAACTGAGTCTAGATCATTCAAAATTAACAATAAGAATATTTTTGATTTAGCAGAGATGGATTTATCCGAACTTAAAATTTGGTTTAAAGATCTAAATAGTAAACTCTCCAGCAAAGAATTGAAGATATCTGAGGAAATAAACAAAGAAATACTTGTAAGAATTCAATTCCTAGTAGATGTCGGTTTAGAGTACTTAACATTATCAAGATCTACAAAGTCACTTTCAGGTGGAGAGGCTCAAAGAGTTAGATTAGCAACTCAAGTTGGATCTCAACTTGTGGGTGTACTATATATTCTTGATGAACCAAGTATAGGTCTTCATCAAAAAGATAATATTAAATTAATTGAATCTTTAAAGAAATTAAGAGATTCAGGAAATTCAGTTATTGTTGTTGAACATGATAAGGAAATGATTTTAAGCTCTGATCATATAATTGACTTAGGTCCAAATGCAGGCATTAACGGAGGAGAGATAATTTATGAGGGATCTCCTAATCAGATTAAAAAAATTAAAACTTTAACTGCAGATTATTTGAATGATATAAAAAGGATTAACATACCAAAGAAAGTAAGAAAAGGTTCTGGTAATTCAATACAACTTTATGGATGTAATGGAAATAACTTAAAAAATCTTGATATTGAATTTCCGCTAGGAAAAATGATAGCTATTACAGGAGTTTCTGGAAGCGGTAAATCATCATTAATAAATGAGACTTTATACCCAATTATAAATTCAAGAATATATAACTCTGTGAAAACTCCATTGGCATATAGAAAAATCGAAGGTTTGGATTTTATTGATAAAGTAGTTGAGGTAAATCAGCAACAAATTGGTAGAACCCCAAGAAGTAATCCTGCAACATATACTGGAGTATATAGTGAAATAAGAAAACTTTTTTCAGAAACTATAGAATCAAAAATTAGAGGATATAAACCAGGAAGATTCAGCTTTAATGTGGTTGGAGGGAGATGTGAGGTATGCAAAGGAGGTGGAATGAAATTGATTGAAATGAACTTTTTACCTGATGTGTATGTAGAGTGTGAGGGTTGTAACGGGAAAAGATTCAATAGAGAGACACTTGAAGTAAGATATAAAGGAAAATCTATAGCAGATGTACTTAATATGAGTATCACAAAATCATTAGAGTTTTTTTCATCAATCCCAAAAATCTATAATATCCTGAAGGCTATCGATAGTGTTGGACTTGGATATATTACTCTAGGACAATCGTCTACAACCCTATCCGGAGGAGAATCTCAAAGAATTAAACTAGCAACTGAACTTGCAAAAAAAGATACAGGAAAAACATTGTACATTTTAGACGAACCTACAACTGGACTTCATTTTGAAGATATAAGAATTTTATTAAATGTATTAAATCAATTAGTTGACAAGGGAAATACGATAATTATAATAGAACACAATCTAGATGTAATAAAACAGGTTGATCATATTATTGATATAGGTCCGGAAGGCGGTAAAAATGGTGGAGAACTCATTGACTCAGGTAGTCCTAAAGAAATAATAAAAAGTAATAAGGGCTATACTGCAAAATACTTATCTAATGAGATAGACTTATGAAACAACTCTTATCTCTTTTTTTTCTTTTTTTATTTGGCTCAATTCTATTGGGACAATCAAACAACCTATATGACATAAATGTCGAATTAATTCAAGAAGATAAACTTTTAATAATTAGTCAAAAAATGATATTGAATAATGATTCAAATAATATTATTGAAAAAGTTTTTCTTGAAGATTGGTCAAATTCATACAAGGACAACAATTCCAAACTTGCAAAAAGAATTTCTGATGAGTATTCCAGAACATTTACATTCGCAAATAATAAACAAAGAGGCTTTACAACAATAAATAAGTTAGAATCTGATAAAATCAAATCATGGAAAAGATTAGATGAAGATGATATAATCGAGCTTGTATTATATAAACCCATAGAAATCTCTGATTCTATTGAGATAAATATAAACTATACAATTAAACTACCTGATTCAAAATTTACTGGCTATGGTTATGATGATCAAAATTTTTATTTAAAAAACTGGATAATTGTTTACTCTAATTTAAATAGTTCAAATTGGTCAAAACAAAGTAATCTTAATCTTGATGATCAATCAATTAACTACTCAGATTATTATATACAATTTAAGATTCATAAGGATTACAAATTATTTTCCAACCTAAATAGGTTGTCAACCAAACAAAATGAGGATCATAATTTAATTTCATTAAAAGGAAATAATAAAAGAGATGTAGATATTAATATTTTAAATGAAAGTAAATTTTTGAGATTAGAACACAATGGAATTATTTCTGAAACTGACATTTTTAAACTTTCTTCAATTACAAATACACAATTTAGCTATAACCGAATAACAAAATTTATAAGTAATTTTTTTAACGATGATAGTAATAAGAAGTTTTTAATATCTCAAAGTGATTATGAACTGAGCCCATTTTATGGATTAAATCAATTACCTAGGTTTATTCGACCTTTTCCTGATGATTTTTTAGAAGAAATAATTTTTTTAAAATCATTTACTCTAAATTATTTAAATGAGAAAATTCTTTTGAATAGACGAGACTCTCATTGGATATTTAAAGGACTAGAAATATTCCTAATAGATAAGTATCTAAAGGAGTATTACCCTAAAGTAAAATTTATAGGATATCTGTCTGGTAATACTTTTATAAAGGATTATGAAATTTCAAAAATTAATTTTACTGATCTTTTTTTAAATTATTCTGAATATTTCCAAAGACTAAATATTCATCAGTCGGATATTGAATCTAGCGATAGTTTAACAAGAATAAATGAAGAAATAGCTTCACCATATCATGTTGGCCAAGGGCTAATCTATCTAGAAAATTTAATAGGTGATGAGAAATTTAAATTACTGACTCAAAAAATATTAAAAGTTACTTCTAATGAAGAATTACTTGAAGTATTTAATGATTCAGATTTTGAATCAGAATGGTTTATTAAAGATTATATTGGAACTAGACAATCAATTGATCTAAGTATTCAAAAAATTGATAATGATTTATTTAAAGTCTCTGAAAAGAATAATACAAAGATCCCCTACTCCATTGGACTTATTCGAGATGATTCAGTTGTTTACACTGAAAAATTTAAATCCTTTAATAAGTTTAATATTCCTAAAATTAAATATGATTATGTTGTAATAAATCCCTCAATTAAATTACCAGAGTTAAACAGAAATAACAACTATATCTACAAGTCAAGAGTTAAACCTTTAAGAATTAGGCTTATAGGTGACCTTGATGATCCAAAAAAAACAAATATATATTTAAGACCTGAGGTTACTTATAATTTATATGATGGAATATCACCTGGAATTAATTTTTTAAATAGAGGTTTTAAAAGTAAACCTTTAACGTATGAAATATTTACACAATATGCTTCAAAAGAGGAAACATTAGTTGGCTCTTTAAACTTTAGATATAAGTCTGATAATGAGATTAAAGATAATTTTTCAACTATTTATAACTTATTCTACACTACAAATCATTTTAATGAAAACCTAAGATATCAAGTATTTTCCCCATCAATAACATTTAATTTTAGAGATAACAACAATTTAAGATCAAACATTAGAAGATCTTTATCTATGTCAATGTTTAAGGTAAATAAGGATTCAGATGAAGTCATAGAAGGGAGATTAAATAATTACAGTATTTTTAACTTAGGTTATTACTACTCTGATATTGGTATCATTAGATATTTAAAATCTTCAGCTACTACTGAGTTTTCAAATAATTTCGGTAAAATTAATTTAGTATTTGATTACCGAAAACTATTGAATAATAACAGGCAGTTCCAGGCTAGGATATATCTTGGTAAATTTATGTGGAATGATAGGAAATTTAACAACTTCAATTACAATCTTGGTAGATCTGGAGGATATCTTTTTCTTGATAATTATTTAGGTAGATCAGAAAAAACGGGCTTATTAAGTCAACAGTTTATTATGGCAGGTGGAGGTTTTAAATCCTTTTTTGAGGATCCAACATCCAATAATTTTATGTTAACCTCCAATCTAAACATTGGATTATGGAAATGGTTAGAGGGATATTTAGATTTAGGAATATTAAAAAATAAAGATCAAAAATCAAGATACTTCTATGGAACTGGTCTGAGACTAAATTTACTACCTGATTTTTTTGAACTTTATTTCCCTCTAACCTCAACTAACGGTATTGAAGTTTCAGACAACAGCTATCATGAAAAAATTAGATTTATAATATCTTACAACCTTGAATCCATTGGAAATCTTTTCTCAAGAAGATGGCTTTAATTAAGTTATCTTAATATTTGTAAATTTGCAGTCCATATGAGTACATCAAGCTCCTTAAAAGAAGAAATAAGTTTAAAAAAATTCAAGGAGAAAGTCTTAAATGACTTTAGAACTGTTGTCTTAAGTAGAGAAATTAGTGTATTAGGAAGAAGAGAGGTCTTACTTGGCAAAGGTAAATTTGGAATTTTTGGAGATGGTAAGGAATTACCTCAGATTGCCATGAGTCATTTCTTTAAGAATGGCGACTTTCGATCTGGGTATTACCGAGACATGACATTATTACTTTCTCAGGGATTACTAACAGCAAGAGAATTTTTCTCAGCTATTTATGGGCATCCTGACCAAGTCTATGAAAGAATGTCTGGTGGTAGACAAATGGTAGGTCACTTTTTGACTAATTCAATAAATGAAAAAAATGAGTGGATTAATCAACTATCTCAAAAAAACCATATTTCAGATGTCTCTCCTACAGCCAGTCAAATGTCAAGACTTGTAGGTCTAGGATTAGCATCAAAAATTTATAGAAATAATAATATCAAGGGATCCGATAAATATTCAAATAATGGAAACGAAATTGTTTGGGGGACAATTGGAAATGCTAGTACTAGTCAAGGAATATTTTTTGAAGCTGTTAATGCATGTGGAGTTCTTCAAATACCAGCAGTTATAAATATTTGGGATGATGATTATGGAATCTCTGTTCATAATAAAGATCATACTACTAAGGAAAGCATATCTAAAGTCCTTTCTGGATTCCAGGTCAGTAAAGATTCTGCAGGAATTGAAATATTAGAAGTTAAAGGATGGGATTATCAGTCCTTGATGAAAACATATTCTCATGCAGAGAAAATTGCGCGAGAATACCATATTCCTGTAATTGTTCATGTTACTGAACTAACTCAACCCCTAGGACACTCAACTTCAGGGTCTCACGAAAGGTATAAGGACAAAGACAGATTAGATTGGGAGGAAAGATTTGATTGTAATAAAACATTTGAGGAATGGATAATCAAAAATAAAATATCAACAAGAAAAAAGATTGAAAGCATCAAATCTGAAATTAAAAACTATGTAGCAGATGAGAGAAGATTAGCTTGGGAGTTATACCAACGACCTATAAAGGATGCCAAAGTTGACTTTATTGAAACATTAAACTCATTAAATTCCAAAATTGATAAATACGAATTAGTTAGTGATTTAGATGATTCTAATTATTCGGATATTATAAAAATTTGTAGAAGACTTCTATATGAAATACCCACTAGTGAATCTAATGATAGAGATAAACTTATAAGTTGGAGAGATAAATATTTAAGTTTACTTGAGGAGAAATATTCCTCAGATTTGTATTCTGTTAATTTTTCAGATTTAAATAAATCCAATAATATTATTCAATATCCAAATGAATCTAGTAAAGTTGACGGTAGGATTGTCTTAAGAGATAATTTTGATAAAATTCTGGAACAAAATGATAATGTCTTCATTTTTGGAGAGGATGTAGGTAAAATTGGTGATGTAAATCAGGGTCTTGAGGGTCTTCAAAAAAAATATGGAGAGGAAAGGGTCTTTGATACAAGTATCAGGGAATCAAGTATTATAGGACAGGGAATTGGTATGGCTTTGAGGGGACTAAGACCAATTGCAGAGATTCAATACCTTGATTATATTTTATATGCAATTCAAATATTAAGCGATGATCTTTCTACATTTAGTTACAGAACCCTAGGTAAGCAAAAGGCACCATTAATTGTTAGAACAAGGGGGCACAGACTTGAGGGAATATGGCATTCAGGTTCTCCGTTGGGTGGAATGATAAGCTTTTTAAGAGGGGTTTTTATCCTAACACCCAGAAACATGACAAAAGCAGCTGGGTTTTACAATAGCTTACTAGAAATTGATCAACCTGCAATTGTCATTGAACCCCTCAATGCATATAGAGTTAAGGAAGAGATTCCCCTAAATTATGGAGAGTTTAAAACCCCTATAGGAGAGGTCGAAGTTATTGAGGAAGGAAATGACATAACTCTAGTTTCATATGGATCAACTTTGAATATTGTTCATGAGGTAGTAAAAGAAATTAAAAAATTAGATATTGAATGTGAATTAATTGATGTACAAAGCCTAATACCTTTTGATATTTCAAAAAATATAATTAAAAGTATCAAGAAAACAAGCCGACTTTTAATTATTGATGAAGATGTGCCAGGTGGAGCATCTAGTTATATACTTCAAGAACTATTAAATAATCAAAATTGTTATCAATTTCTAGATAGTGAACCAAAACTTTTAACAGCTAAGGAGCACAGACCACCATATGGATCAGATGGAGATTATACCAGTAAACCATCTTTTGAAGATATTTTTGATGAAATTTATAGTATCATGAGAGAATCTGATCCAAACAGATTTCAGAAGCTTTTTTAAGTGAAAACAACAAAATATTTAATCTTTTTTCTTTTAAGTATTTTTCTATACCAATGCTCAAAGGATGCTGTTGAGCAGGAGCAACCTAATATAAATATTCAGTATAAACTGTTAGTCGAAGCAGGAAATGGTGGAAGTGTATCCAATACAGGTGGAAGATATCCCTCAGGTTCAAAAATAAATATTACAGCTATTCCAAGTGAAGGTTATAAATTTTCAGGATGGTCTAACGGGTCAAATTTAAACCCTTTAGAAATAACCCTAACATCAAATATATCATTGACAGCAAACTTTGAGGAGATAGAATATGTCACTGTTGAGCTTTATTCTAAGGGTGGTGGATATGCATCTGGAAGTGGTAATTATGAAAAAGGTACAGAATTTCTAATAGAAGCATTTCCCAATGATCAGTGGGAATTTTTAAAATGGTCTGACGAATCAACTGAAAACCCAAGAAGTATTCAGGCTACCCAAGACATTTCATTAAGTGCAATTTTTGAGCCAATTGGAGAAGTACCAATATATATAGCTGAAAATGGAATAACTATAAAAGCAAAGGCTTCAGCAGCTTTAGGAGATGAATATGAAATTAATGGGATAACCTATAAAGTTGTTAACAGGGAGCAATTAATAGATATGATTTCAAATGAGCAAGACTTATCAAATGTTGTTACTAGTAAGATTACTGATATGAGTGAACTTTTTTGGTACACAAGCAATTATAAAAGGCTAAATCCTATTGGGAGCATAAGTCACTGGGATGTATCAAATGTAACTAATATGAAATATCTGTTTATGGGTTCTGAGTTTAATCAAGATATTAGTGCTTGGGATGTTTCTAGTGTACAAGACATGTCATATATTTTTAATGATAACTTATTTTTTGATCAAGATTTATCTAGTTGGGACGTATCAAATGTGAATCAATGTGAATTATTTTTTAATTATTTTGATGAATGGCCTGATAATAAAAAACCACAATTTTCTAATTGTGATACTGGTTATGAGATTAATGATAGTGAAAACTATGTAAATCCGATTTATCTTGACGAAAACGGTATCACATTTAAAGCTGATCAAGATATTATTCCAGATAGATTTTATTATTTAAATAACTATAAATTTTGGGTACCAAGTCAAGAAAAAGGCTTAAATGGTGGTATACAAAGTATGAGTTACATCATTTATGGGCAAGGCGAACTTAAGAAACACTCTTTTTATCCTCATTATCATAAAATTGAAGGTCAATTTGATTATTTACAACCAGATATTGAAAAAGATGGTACTGTAAGACCATCTAATTCAACAACTTACGGATCAAAAGCAGGTTTTGAGTTTGTTACATCTTTAATGACAAGCTTAGAAGGATTATTTCGTGATGATTACGTCGGGCTTCAAAAAGACTTATCTAGTTGGGATGTATCAAATATTGAAAATATGGATCGTCTGTTTGAGGGTATCATTTTATATCCTAGTGGCATCAATATTGGATATTGGGATACATCAAATGTTTCAAGCATGAAATATATGTTTTCTGATACATCCTTTTTAGGATTCAATTTTATACCTGAAAAAAGTATTGGATCATGGGATGTCAGCAACGTTACAGATATGACAGGAATGTTTTATAAATCAGACTTCAATGAAGATATTAGCAATTGGGATGTAAGTAATGTTAAAGATATGCGATTCATGTTCAATATATCTGAATTCAATCAAGATATAAGTAACTGGAATATATCTAGCTTGGAATTTGTACACGCTATGTTTGGTAGCTCCGAATTCAATCAAGATATGAGTGCTTGGGATACAAGTAATATTAGGGATATGTCATACATGTTTGCAAACTCTAAGTTTAATCAAGACATAAGTAATTGGAATTTAGCCAGAGTCGAAACAACAATATATATGTTTTATAATGCAAAAGATTTTAATCAAGATATTGGAAATTGGGATGTGTCAAATGTAACAGACATGACTGGTATGTTTTTGAAAGCAGGAAATTTTAATGGGGATATATCAGCTTGGGATGT
>Ga0163109_10001900_pt1 | contig 16419 bp, 21 predicted proteins | sample CRUFie1St13metaG_FD_108704 | JGI IMG/M metagenome (GOLD analysis project Ga0163109, IMG submission 108704) | Marine microbial communities from the Costa Rica Dome - CRUD Field 142mm St13 metaG | ecosystem: Environmental > Aquatic > Marine > Oceanic > Photic zone | place: Costa Rica: the Eastern... | reverse complement strand
CTGACGTGACAACAAATGGAACAGCAGGTTCATATAACTCAAGTGTGACAATTTATATATCTTCATCTACTCCTTCACCTTTATATTATCAGTGTGAAAATCATGATTATATGGGATATAAAGTAGAAATAGTTTCTGATATTTCAAGTAGTAATATTTTTAGTATTTTATTAGATTCATTTACTATAAATTTTGATGAATTTGTTAATATAAACAGTTCTAGAAATATTTATTTATACAATAAGACCACAAATAATATTGATATTACAATAGCGGCGACTCAACTTGTACAAAGTAGCGATGGCAAAAGTATTACGTATGAAACCGGATTTAGTAAATACAACGTGAATAGTCTGGAATTTGATACAAGTTATGTTTTGTTCATGGACAAAGACTTGGCTGAAAACATTTACTATAATACTGTTAGTGGAGATATTGAAACATATGTTGATATATCTGGTTATCCTTTATTAGAGTTTGGAACAGAATCTATTCATGAACCGACATTTATTTCAATAACTCCTGATTCATCCGATACATTAATTGAACTGTCTGGATATATTATTATTGAATTTGATGAACCCGTTACTATACCGCAAACAAGTGACATACCAAGCGGTTCAACTGATAATTATATTTCATTTATTGATACTAATAATAATTCAGTAGCTTATGTTGTTACTGGTGACTCAGGAAGTTTATACGAAAGTTCTGGTAATGAACTTTACATTTATTATAGCGGATTAAGTTACAATACAAGTTATAATTTATCATTTGGAGAATATAGTATTGTTGATTCAAGTAACATTCCGTTTACAATTACAGACTCTTCTTTAAGCAATTACTCGGTACAAACTATAGAAGATCCAACTCCGCAGCTACAATATTTCATTCCAAATGATGATATATCTAACATATACATTGATCAACCAATTAGTTTGATTTTTGATAGAACGGTTTACTTGGATACGTCAAATAATGGACGAATAGAAATAGACAATATTACTAGTAACACTGTATTTGATGTGTTTGATATTTCTAACTCTGAAGATATTTCTGGATTTATTTTTGGTAGTGGTACAAATACAATCCGAATATATCCGTTTGAGACCGACATAAGTTTTGAGAGCAATATTAACTATTCAGTATCTATTACGAGTGATGCAATAGCAGATATTTGCAATAACTATTATTCAGGAATAACTACGACAGATACAAATCCAATTACTTTTACAACCGGCGATACTGCTGGCGATGCACAAGAAAGTTTAACGAACGAAACAACAGGTAATATAGTAACAGATGACGATGGAAATAATTATATTACATTCAATGGTGAAACAGCATACGAGTCTAAGCAATATACTTTGTCGGTAGGAAAATATATATTAAATATATCAGATTCATATCCAATAACTTTATTGAACAATAATTTAAGCGATATGCTTCTTCTTGGTATTAGTAATGAAGCAATAGAGATAGATGTAAGTGGTGGAACCAACACGCCAGACACAACAACGGATGATCATTTTGTCTTTACAAATAGTAATGGAACAACAATATCTCTTGCAAATGGAGATTTGAAATTTATGCGAGGCCAGACCTATAAATTTAACAATACAGGAATTACTAATTCTTATTTTTTTGAACTTTATTATGATGATACGGTTTTTGTATTGACAGATTCATCGGGCACATTCACACTTCCTGAAGATATGTCAACAGATGATAATTCGCTTTATTATTGTGCAAAAGTCGTTACTAATACTGGTAGTGGTGGTGGATACGGTGATTACTATGACGCGACCACCACCACCACCACAAGTTATGATGTTTCATTAACATTATTGTATACCAGTATATCTGAAACAAATGAAAATGGTAATGGTTCTTATGATTTCTATTACGGAAATGTCGTGGTAGACGTATGTAATAATGATTTTGGTTCATTAAGTTTTTACACTTATAATAATGGATATATGGGAGGTAAATATGCGTTTACATTTGAAGACAATTATTATGGTTAGATTTGTTGTCGTTTATTTCCAATTGTCAAAAAGTTTTTTCTTTATATTATATATAAGTTAACTATGCCTAGAAAACAAGTATTTAAAAAAACTATTGGTTCAAGAGCGGAAGTATTCCACAAAACTGCCAAAAAAACAAGTGGTGGACTCATGAAGAAAGATTTAATGAAAAACAAACACGGTGAAATTGTTTCAAAAAAGAAACACATGACCGCCAAAAAGGAGAAACGTTTAGAAAAACACGGTTACTTTGCCAAAAAGGGAAAGTTTGGTTACGTCAAGAAAGATGCGAAAGTGTTAAAATCTAAGAGGAAGACAATGAAAAAGAAGTCAATGAAAAAGAAAAAAGGTGGTGATTCATGCAGCATGAAGAATTAAGTGAAATAATTTTAATACAAGTGTAATATAATATGTTAAGACTGCTCATATTATATTGCCTATTTTTAGTAAGTTTTAGTTATAAAAGTATATCAATAAATCCGGGCGGTTTGAAGGGATTTTATACTCTTGGAATATGCAAATATATCAAAGAAAATTATTGCTTAAATGAATATGATTTGTATGGATCAAGTGCTGGTTCATGGAATGCGTTATATTTGGCGTTACCACTTGATGATAAAAATTATTTTGACAAAATTATTAAAATTAAAAAAAATGACTTTAAAAATCTATATGAACTTGAAAATAAAATCAAAAATATTATTTTAGAAGAAAAATGCATCGATATAAATTATTTAAATCTAAAATGTAATATATGTTTTTCCAAATTTAAAGGATATAAATTTAAAAAGGTTATAAAAAATGAATTTGAGGATTTGGATGATATCTTAGAATGTTGTATTGCCAGTTCTCATTTACCAATTATTTCCAATAACAGACCTTTTTATTGTTACCAAAAACAAAAATGCATTGATGGAGGATTATTTCGCAAAAATTATCCAAAACACATTAAACCCAATTTAGTCATATCTCATAAAATGTTCAATAATAAACAAATATTAAAGTATTCAAAAAAAAATAATCTTGATATTGAACAACTAATCTATGAAGGATATAGTGATGCAAGGAAATACCGTAATTATTTTAACATCAAATTTTTATAATTTAAATATATTTACTACTATAATATTATTATGACATTATCTAAATGTAATCTTATTGAAGAAAATAACGATAATTCTCAAGAATTATCAAATTTAGAATTGTCTAAAATTGATAATATACAAATTATTGATAGTAACACAAATGAACTGATAAATCATCAGAAGAATCATCAAAATATAGATGAACAACTCAATATTGACTATGAGATATATAATAACAACCCGAAATACATAAATGCTGTGATTTATTTCTACCAAGTATTTATACACGTCTTCATATTTTCTATTTTTGAATCATTCTTTTTTTGGCTTTACATTACCAAAGAAGAAGACCAAGCAATCATGAATCAAATTGAAGACGTTGTTTTAGTCGGAAATTTATTTTGCACAAATATTAACGATGATGTAGATTTTTCATCGTTGTATGACTATCAAAAAGACAAAAGAGACACATTCAATAATAAAGTTCCGTTGAATAATACAATTATGTTGAATACTTATTTATTTTGCGTTATTATTTTATTAAATTTTCTATTAAAAGTTGGAAGAGTAAAGATTGTCAGATTTAATTATAAAATACTTAAACACCAAAGTGCCACATTCATTTTATTATTTGTATATGAATATTTGTTTTTCAGAAACATTATTTACAACTATGTTCCCGATTCGTCTAATAAAATTGTGAAAAAAATATTTGAAAAGTGTATTTGATTTGTCTTTTATTTGAAATTTAAAAGACAAATAAATTCTACTATTACATAATTTCATCATTTTTTACCCTTTTTATTTTTTTTACTTTTTTTACATTTTTTACATTTTTTACATTTTTTTGATTTTTTTTTGGGAATATTTTTTATCAACATAGATAGTTTTTTTTCAATATTTTCTATTCGCATTTTCAATAAATTAATTTCATTTTCACTGGATGATTTTTGCATTTTCAATAAATCAATTTCATTTTCACTGGATGATTTATTAATTTTTTTATTAAGTTCATCATTTCCATTTTGTTCTATCATCCATTTTTCAAAATCATTCATTATTTTACTAGATTCTTCTTTTTTTTTATTCTTTTCTTCTTCTGCATCCTTTAATTCTTCTGAACTATTTTTATATTCAATACCACTAATATACGGTTTTTGTATTTCCATTATATATATATTAATATATTTGAAATTTAAAAGACAAATAAATTTCAAATATTTTAATTGTATAATATATAATGGCTAAGAGTAAATTTTTGAAAAAGAAAACTATGAAAAAGAAAACTATGAAAAAGAAAACTATGAAAAAAAAATCTCGCAAAATTGTCAAAAAGATGGGTAAGAAAAGGAAAAATAAGACGCTGAAGGGAGGAGTATGGAAGTTATTAAGTAAGAGAAGAAGGGAGGCTGCTAATAAGTTTAAACATAGTATTAAGTGCGAAAAAGCAAGAAAATTTTTACAAAATAGAGACAAGTACTTGTCTGGTACAACATGTGAAAATAATCTCAAACAGGTAGAAAAAATTACTGAGGAAAATAATGAAGACTTTAATATTCACAATAATGCCGATAATAATTTAGCAGAAAAAAACGAACTGAAAAACGGTATTCTTAACCCTAACTCTAACACGAACACGAACACGAACACGAACACGAACACGAACACGAACAGTCAAGGATCACAACGTAGGCGAGTACCACAACGTAAGCGAATTAGACCTAAGTTAGGTTTATAAATATAAAGACCGTATACCGATCTCTAAACCTTCAAATCAATCTTCTCAAAATCCTCAAAATCTAAATTACGTTGAGCAACCAACAAATCTGTCAACAAATTGAAGTTTTCGCTGTTTTTTTCTATAATACTTCGTGTTTGCTCATATGCCCACTTTACTAATTCCTCAATTTCATTGTCAATTTCTTGTTTACTATATTCACTAAGACGATCATTATTTGTCGCAATATTGCGCCCTAAAAACGGCTGGGATGTATCGTTTCCATTATATATTGTACAAATAAATTTCAAATAATTTATTTGTACAATATATAATGGCAAAGAGTAAATTTTTGAAAAAGAAAACTATGAAAAATAAAACTATGAAAAAAAAAGACAAAAAAAAGAAAACTATGAAAAAAAAAGACAAAAAAAAGAAAAGCATGAAGAAAAAGGGAGGGATGATTCTTCCATCATTATTTTACAGGCCCAAGGCGAAGAAGGCGGCCGAGGAGGCCGAGGCGCAGGCGCAGGCGCGGGCGGAAAAGGCGGCGAAGGCGGAGCGGCAGGCGCGGGCGGAAGAGGCGGCGAAGGCGGAGCGGCAGGCGCGGGCGGAAGAGGCGGCGAAATATGTGCAGTATGAGGATGATGAGGAAGAGGGCAAGCAGGATGAAGATGCACAAATGGCGAAAAACGACGACGAGATGAGGCGTAGAATATTAAATCTGTAGCATTAAACTTTCAAAACAATCCGATCAAAATCATCAGAATCTAAATTCCGATCTTTAACTAACGCTTCAGTGAGGTAATTAAACGAACCATTATTTTTTTCTATAATGCTTCGCGTTTGCTCATATGCCCATTTTACCAATTCCTCGATTTCATTATCAATTTCCTGCTTACTATATTCACTTAGACGATCATTGTTTGTCGCAATATTCTTTCCGAGAAACGGCTGCGAAGAGTCATTTCCATCATATAATCCGATGTTTTTGCCCATACCAAACATGGAAACATACCGCCTAGCAATACTATTTGCCTGTTTCAAATCATTTGAAGCACCAGTTGTAATTTCTAAATCAGGGATATTTTTAAATATGAGTTCGTCTAATTTATTGGAATTATTTTTGTATTGATAGTAAACTTGTTCTGCGGCTCGTCCTCCTAACGAGATCATCAAATTTGCAAGTAAAAACTTTTTAGTAGGAAATGATTCGTATTTGTCTTTTGGTGTAAACAATGTATAACCACCAGCGCCATTTTTATTTGAATTGATTGTAACCTTTTGAATGGTGAACATTTCTTTGAACAAATGTGCAATAATTGCGTGTCCAATTTCATGAGCTGATACCAATTTAATAACATCTTCAGGGCGATTTTCTATTGCGCTTGGTAATCCGATTGTCATTTTTTCATACGCATTATAAATAGCATCGTCTGTAATGTAACTTTGATTATAGCGTACACTAAGAATCGCGGCTTCGTTTGCCAAATTGGCAATATCTGCGCCTGAAAATCCGCCAGTAAGTTTTGCCAGCTCATCCAAATAGCCGCTTTTTAGAACTTCATTAATATTTTTGTCTTTAAAATGAATGTCAATTATTTTTCGTCGTCCATCCATGTCTGGTAATGGAACAACAACTTTACGGTCAAATCTTCCGGGACGAGTTAGTGCGCTATCCAAAATATCAGCGCGATTTGTAGCTGCAATGACAATTATTCCCTCATTTTTAATAAATCCATCCATATTTGTCAATATTTCGTTGAGTGTTTGCTCGCGTTCATCATTTCCCCCCGCAAGACCCGTCCCACGCTGCCGACCAATTGCATCAATTTCATCCAAAAAAATAACACAAGGGGAAAGTTCCTTGGCGCGCTGAAACAAGCTTCTCACTCGTGATGCTCCAACTCCAACAAACATCTCAATAAATTGAGAACCAGAAGCATATAAGTAATTTACATTTGCTTCACCAGCAACTGCTTGTGCCAACAGCGTTTTCCCTGTTCCAGGCGGTCCTTCCAATAACACCCCTTTTGGAATTTTTGCTCCTGCACGCTCATATTTTTCGGGCTGTTTTAAAAAGTCAACAACTTCAACTAATTCATATTTTGCCTCGTCACAACCAGCTACACTTGTGAAATTTACAGGAATTTCATTCGGCTCCACTTCTGTATAAGTTCCGCCGCCACCCCCACCAGAGATCATATTCATTGGATTGTTATTTCCCCCTCGTGACATGAATCCCTGAAATAAAACGCTTCCAATCAAATACAAAACCCCAAACTGAATAACGTCGGAAACAATATCTCCAATATTTAATGGATCAGGTAAATATAAAACATCGTACTTTATATAATTTTTGTCTAAATTATACAATAGTCCAGATACCATAGACGGAATTGTTTTTGTAACGTGAAAATTTGAAAGTTCATAATTACCAATGTTATGTACTTTATCAATTGAAACAAAGCCCTTTATCTGTTCATTTTGTGTGAGAAGAGCAACTCCCTCAACTTGATTATTTTGAATACTTGTTTGAAAATCGTTGTAATTTTGTGCAATTCCATATTTTGAAAATTCGTCGTAAATATGTTTTGTTAGTTCAGATGGAGATTGAACAATTTGATTTTCAAGTGAAAAATTTTTGATAATGCCTTTACGACCAAACTTTGTAGATGGGATTTGTCTTTTAATATTGGCGTTCGGTAAGTTGAAACCATTGACAGAATATAATAGATTTGCATAAATAATAAATTGGGTTATCATAATTATTGTAATAAGAATTTTGTTTTATCTTTAAATTTTAAACTTATTTAATTCTAATTGCTTTCAAATAAAATTTCAATCACATTGTTTGGTAATGTTCCACATTCCATTTCATTTAAATTAATCATAGTTTTCCAATGCAATTCGAGAGGAACGTCGCTTGAAAGTGGCGATTTTGACGTCCACTTGTCTTTTCTAAACGTGTCGTATAATTTTTTTATACGACTCTTTACCCCCCCTTTGTTTCGTGGAGGAGCGTGTTTTACAGCCCATTCAAATTGTAGAGCTTCAATCTTATTGCGAAATCCACAAACAAGACAAATATGTTTCCAACCGGGACCTTTACTTATTGTATATTTTGCACCACCTTTGATTTCACCATTATGTTGACGTAATCTGCGTTCATAATATGGAGACACGCCAGCATAAGTATAACCACTGTTCTCTATAATATAAAATACCCAGGGAATATTCAATTCTTCTTTTACCATTGTAACAATCTTTATAATATAATTGTTACAATATTAATTCACACACATAGAATATAGTAATCTATTTTGAAAATAAACTAACGCTAAAGTAAATATATTAGTCATTAATAATGTATAATTTGTCTTTTTTTTTGATTTTATAATTATAACAACTGATGTAAAAAATGCCATAAGTAACATGATAAATATTATTACAGTCACAATGTAGAAATAAGCACAATACTCTTTACCTAAAGGTGAAAAAAAGGTATCGTTAATTTTATTCATTATATATTCTATATATATAATTAATTATTTTGACAGTATATTATTTATATTTCTTACCAGTAATTAGACGATATGTTGTAAATAATCCTAAAGCTATAACCATAGTATGAATAACAAAAAATGTTTTGTTAATAATTAACCAACCTTTCATGTTCTCGGAATATTCTGATTCACTAAAAGTTTTATACAAGAAAAAATTAATGGTGGCCGAGCACGATATAATTAAAAACGATACTAATGATAATCCAACAGAATACAATTTGCTCGCACCTCTATAAAATCTGGAATAACCAAGTGCGGCAAATGAAACAGCAGTCATAAGAGCTACATTACGTATTGTTGTTTGATAATACATAACCAAATCCTTTTCACCTTCTATTTTTATTTTCATTTATTATTTACTAATATTATTTTTATTAAAAAATTGAATTAATCATATATACTTCTTCATTCTGTAAACAAGGGAGTTATTTTCTAAAACATGTGTAAAGCTTCTAACAAATCGATCGAAGAACTTGAGGATTTGTTTAAACACGATGAAATGAATACTATTATGAATATTGACGAAGAAACTATCGTAAATTACTTAAAGTCGCTGGGTTCTTTTGTAAAAGAGCATATCAATAAGGAGTCCGAGACCAAAAATATTCGTTTGATTGTAAATAAATTAAAAAAGAAATTTCCGAACTACTTGCAGAAATGTACAAATAAACACCAGTGTCAATACAAAAAGACCACATTGTTGTTTTACTACAAAAAATTTGTCTTGTTAGGCGAGATCAAAGAAGACAAATTTTTAGAACTTATGTTAATGAAATCGCCGAGTCGCGATATTTCTGGAATTAATCAAATCACGATCTTGACATCTCCGCACCCAGACGAACAGGAATTCAGTTGTAAACATAATTGCTATTATTGCCCTAATGAACCAGCACATGAAGGAAACAACTGGACTCCTCAACCACGCAGCTATTTGTATAGTGAACCAGCAGTGTTACGTGCAAATCGTAACAAATTTGAGGCAGATCTACAAACATTTGACCGATTGAAATCCCTCTTAATTTGTGGACACAAATGCGATAAATTAGAGTTTATTTTAGAGGGCGGAACATTTACCGAGTATCCTAAAAAATACTTGAACCGCTATTTTCGTGATTTTATTTACACTTGTAATAACTTTTTTGAAATTATCAAATATGGATTTGATTCACCCCAACTTGTAAAACGAAAAACTCTTGAACAAGAAATTACAATTAATAAAAACGCACGCTGTAAAATAATCGGTATTTGTATTGAAACAAGACCTGATGCTATTTTGTTAGACGACGAAGATGGATTTCCATGGATTAAAACATTACTTAACTGGGGCGTTACACGTCTTCAGTTGGGAGTTCAACATATTGATAATGATATTTTGAAAAAGATTAATCGTGGACACAGTGTTGAAAAAGTAATTGAAGCAATTGAAATATGTAAAAACAATTGTTTCAAGATTGACATTCATATTATGCCAGATTTGCCCGGAAGCAATCCAGGAAAAGACAAAGCGATGTTTGATGAACTTTATAATTCGGATAAATATCAGCCCGATCAAATGAAAGTGTATCCTTGTGAAGTTGTTCCTTGGACTGTAATTGAAAAATGGTATAATTCGGGGAAATACACTCCATACGGAGAAGACAAAAATGTTATTCAGGAAGTGCTTTCATATTCTATGAAAAAATGTCCTCCATGGATTCGTCTACCGCGAGTTATGCGAGATATTCCTGATCAATATATTTCAGCAGGATTGAAATGTGGAAACATGAGACAAAATATTGAAGGAGAACACGGATTTGTTGGAAAAGACATTCGGTCTCGTGAAATCGGCCGTCATCCGCAATATATGCTGAAAGATGCTCAGTTATTTGTCAGAAAATATTCTGCGTCAAATGGAACTGAATATTTTATTAGTTTTGAAAGTAAAGACAATATTGCTTTGTTCGGCTTTTGTCGTCTTAGAATTCTTCAAGATAAAGACAACAAACATTCTATATACAGATCAACTCTATATAATATGGGATTAATACGCGAGCTTCATGTATATGGTTCATTAGTTGGCGTAAATCAACTAAATAATACAAATATTCAGGGGATTCAGCATAATGGAATTGGTAGAAAGCTTATTCAAAAAGCAGAACAAATCAGTTTATTACGTCATTTAAAAAGTGGGACTGTTGTTATATCTGGTATTGGTGTTCGTGGTTATTACGAAAAACAAGGCTATACTCTTCGCAATAACTATATGATAAAAAAATTTGAAATTTATAAACTATATTCTTGTTTCATTGGAATATCTTTAGGAATCATTTATAATATTGTTGTTTTATCTTTAACTATCTACTTTTCAAAAATAAATACTTGTTAATAATATAATGAAATCTATTAAAAATAAACAAAAAAATAAAACAAAAAAAAGACAAAAAGTTAAAACAAAATGTGAAAATAAAAAACATATTGGTGGTGCTGCTTCATCTAATAATACAATTGCACAAACAAATGATAGAATTGCACAAACAAATGATAGAGGTAATCCTATAGTTACAGGTAGACCTGGTATTATTGGCAATGGCAGAGCTATACCTTATAACGAACGACGGCAATCTGAACAGGCAGCGGAAGAAGCAAGACTAAATTTGCTTAGATCACAAGCTGAACTGCAAGCGGCACAAGCAAGACTAAATTTGCTTAGAGCACAAGCTGAACTGCGAGCGGCACAAGACAGACTAGATTCTGCGCTATGGGCACGCGGCATCCGAGACGCCGGCGGGTATCAGGCAATCGGTTAAAAATATACATAAACTCTTACAATTTTCTATATTATATATTAGAATTTTCAGCTCCTATATTTCTATTTTTCAAAACTTGTAAATAAAATTTTATTTCTTTTGATAATTTATCTATATCATTCTTTAATGTATACATTCTATTTTTTATTATTGTGTATTTATCAATAGACTCTTGCGGGTGATTAATTCGTCTTCTAGTTTTTCATATTTTTTATATTTTTTTTTTAATTCTCCAATAAGTTTAGAAATAAAATTTGATTCCTTTAATTTGAAATATTTCTTTATACCAGAATTATTTAATTTCTCTGGATCATCAGCTGATTTTTCTTCTTGACGCATTGTTTCTTCTTTTGTTTCTCCATTTTCCGCTTCTAGACGATGCCGCAAGAAGCGAACGAACTGCGCGTTGTTATCTTCTTGTGCTTTTCTCCCTCTTTTTTTTCCTCCATTGCCGCCGTCGTCCCGTTTGTATGTCTTTTTTTAATTTCATTTTTCGTTTTGAGGTTTTGGATTTCATTATATTATATATTATTATTGTAAGTGTATGTTCTATGAATAGAAATATTTTATTATTATCTATTTTATTATGTTATTTTTTTCCTATATTACTTGTTTGTGATAATTATAAATGTAACAATACCGTATCCAATATTCTTTGTGATAATAATTGTAGAAATTATATTTTGTTTTTTATGGTTTTAATGGGTATCGCAACAATGTTATATGAATTAGAAAGAAATGATATATATTCACAAATATTAATATTTTGGATATTAATTGGAATATACCTTCTTCTTTTGTATGACGAATCTTATAAAATACACACTTTTTTTGCAGGTTTTGTATTTATTTGTATATCATTATTCATGATTTATCATTTTTCATTGAAAAAATATAATAGACTATTATTATTTTCGCTTATATTTCAAATATTACTGATTGTGTTTATAAGTATAAATCAGAATAATCCTATTTATTTTTTTTATGGAGAAATTTTATATATTTTGAATTTTGCGTTTTATTATTTATATTTACATTTCATATAAAAATTTAATTAAATAAATTTAAATATCTATATGAAATGTAAAAATGGAAGCACTTCTTCAACCTGGTGTACAAGAAAAAATCTTCAAAAAAGCATTTGATTATGTGAAATCAAATCACGAAGATGTAAATCTTCAAACTTGTCTTTTTGAAATGTATAATGAAGATTTAGAAGAAGACTATGTAGTTTGTCTTTGTTTGGCGTGTATTAGTTTGATTGAAATGGAGTCCGAAGATTTTGAAAAGATACAAGAAGGACTTACTAAAAAAATGAAATCATCTATAATGAAAAAAGTGACAGAACATTTAGAAAAAACATCTTCTATCCAGTAACTGGAGACCCAACGGGGTCGCCATTCGCCTTTCCTTTACCATATGGATTTGTTGTCCAACTTTTTGACGGTTTTATGAATTTTATCATTGTGTTTTCTGGTATATCTTTAATAATGACTGGAGGACTAACTATGGCACCCTGAACCTCATCAATTGCATCTTGGTTGGTTCGGCCGTTAGCAATAACAACACGTAACTCACTACCATCGCTGGTAACGTAACTTCTGTAAACGCGTGGGGGCATCTCTACACCATATCCTTCAGAAAGATACATACCCTTACTTAAAACGGACGCCTCTTTTTCACTTACATAAAAAAAATTATTACCTACTTCCGGTTGTTTCTCCCACTCGGTGTGTATAAATCCCTTACATAATTCGTTAGCAGACGCATCATTTATATTATTATCTGTAATTACATGAAAATTGTTTCCTTCGTAACCATCCATCTCAACAAGTGGGTCGTCAAGTGTAACTTTCCACCCATTATCATCTCCGGTAGTAGCCACTTCTTTTATTGTGTTTCCTTTTACAATGTATTCATCTGACACTGGGCGTTCTCCGCCTAAGGCTGTAAAGTTTCCCGAGTGGTCTGGTGAAAATACCAAAACGTGAGTTCCTGCATTTGCTTGTTTGGAAAGCGGTATCTCGAAATAATCTTCACAACTGTTTTCCATTCCTTCAGTAAATCCTTCGCTATCAGAATCATTAATTCCTAAAAATCCAAAAATACCAGCTTTATTACGTTCGCCTTCATATTCAACGTGGTTTCCGGTTTCATCAAAAGTCATAATTGTAGGATATCCTTTAATGCCATATTTTTCCATAATTTTAGCGTGCGTTGAATTATTTTGAGAATCTCCGCAATCAACTTTTAATACTACTGTAGTAGATTCATCAAGTTTTGATTCAGCCTCTGAACTAATTTTATCCCATTCTGGCATAAATTTTTTACAGTGACCACACCATGGAGCATGAAATAATACCATAGCTTTTTTACCATTGATTTTGTCCTCAAAGTCTTCAGCTTCGCACGTCATTCCTTCTTTAACAAGAAATTTTTGACGTATAAAATATAAAAGACCTAATATGGCAAGTAAAAATAATACTTTGTATAAATTTTTTGGTTTTATTAGAAAGAAAAACTTTTTTTGTATTTTTCTAATAGCAGACTGTAGTTTTTTAATACGCAACATTTTCATTATTTGTTTGTAATTAGATTTTACCATATTTATAATATGAACCTATAAAAAAATAAACAAATAATAATATTTTATTGCATAATAAATCTATCAATCTATTATTTTTTAGCTACTGTGGTTGAACATTTACCCCATGTTTCTCCACATTTGTATCCTATACAGTGAGGATATTCGGACGGACAATTGTATTTAGTATTTTGAACTACACCATCTTGTCCACAGCATAACGGATCTCCTACTACCGCACCATTGTCGGCCAAACATTTTACGTTGGACATCGTGCTATCAGAGTCATCAGTAGTGCTAGTTTGAGTGGCGGCGGTAGCAGTATCCTGTATTTCATCTGAAATTGTTAAACTATTTCCACTTACCTCAAATGGAACATTATCAAAAGGTCCATAAAATTTAGAAAACGAATTATTGCCTGTACAAATCGCAATTTCATTATTATCACTATCACCACAAGTTGCTTTATATGTATAACCTATTTTCTTACCTTTAAATGTATAGGCATCATCAGAATCTTTGATGAGATCTGCATCAGAATTACAAGAAATATTTCCTCCAATACAATAATCATATAGACCGTCTTCTAATTTAACACGATCTATTTGTGTATTTGTAGAAATCTCGCTTGTAAGTCCTAAATTAATATTATCCCCGTTTTCTCCGTTTGTTTTAAGAATAACTTTAAATCCTTCTCTAATATCAATTCCGACCATTTCATTCAATAAAACGAATAAAAAAGGTATTATAGCAAAAACAAGTATAATGATAATAAGCAGTGTTTTAGCATTTTTTTTAGTATTCATTTTCATTTAATTATTGTATAATATAAAATATTATTTTAATTTTTGATATATTTTATTTTCATTATGTATAATCCGTAGATAAAATATCAGTCAAGTTTTTTCACATATATTAATTTTAAGTTCAGGTGAATATTTTGGTGTAGATAATCTTGGTCTTGGTTTTGGTTTTGGTTTAGAAATATCTTTTTTTACAGTTACTACTGGCGAATCTTCTTTAATTGTATGATTGTTAATTTGTCTAAAAAACAATTCTATTTTTTCAAAAAAGTTTTGCAAAATATCATTGTGGAGTTTATGATAAACGCATATGTAATTTCTATGCAAATTATTTGTCATTAATAGGGCATCGTTTAAATGCTTTTGATTTATAATATAGTTATCTAAATTAATACCATAATATAAACTTTCTTGGCGAGCATTTATTTTAGTTTCGTTTTCTTCATATATTTCATAAACTTTTTTAATAATATGGATTACATCTTGATGTATATTATTTATAATATCAAAATCATATGATTTAAAAGTATCCAAATCTTTGTATACTGGATAGGCACGTTTTCTCTTGAATTCTTTGATAGTTATATATTGTTCTGAAAGTAGTTTATCTTGCAAGTAATCATTCATCATAAAAAATAATTTGTAATAATCGCCATAAATTCGGTTGTCAATATAACTATACAACTTCAACATATTTCCATATTCTAATTCTATTAATTTATTTTGGAAGTGAACAGAGTCAAGACCAAAGTAATTTTTGGATTCTTTTTCGATACATTCAATATAATTTTGTTTAATAGAATTTTTTATTTTTTCAATATCTTCAATGCGTTTTTTTATTTGAGAACGTATTTTTATGATTGTATCAAACCCATTATCAATCTCTTTGTATATTTTTTTGTCCATATAGATATATTAATGAGTGAGAAAAAAGAAAATGATGAAATCGTTACAATAGAATGGACAAATGGACACGAAAGAATTCTTATTGACTGGGCTGATAAAGCAATGTGTTATAGGTGGTTACACGCACGCAGTCATCAAAGATTTTCTAAGATAAATACTTATTTTACGATCCCTGTTATCATAATGAGTACATTAACAGGAACGGCAAATTTTGCACAAGACCGTGTTCCGACAGATTATAGAGGATACTATTCTATGGGAGTTGGATTTATAAATATTTTGGCTGGAATTATTACTACAATTCAACAATTTTTGAAGATATCTGAACTTAACGAGGCACACCGTGTAAGTGCAATTTCTTGGGATAAATTTTATCGTAAAATAAAAGTTGAACTCTCAAAACCAGTTGCCGAGCGTCAAAATATAACAGATTTTTTGAAGATCTGTACAGAAGAGTTTGACAGATTAATGGAAACAAGTCCAATTATACAAAAACAAACTATCAAATTATTTCAGACCACTTTTGCTGGTAAAAGAATACCACAAGAACAAAAAGATTCTTTCAAAACGCTTAAGAAACCAGAAATTTGCGATTCTCTTGAATCGGTGCAAGTTTCATTGTACCAAGAAGATGCTGGAACAAAATTAAAGACAAATTACAAACAGTTATTGACAGATGTTATAACTAATAAAGTCAATGACAGTGCGGAAGAATTTGAAAACAAAAAGGAGAAATTAATTGAACAATTTATAACATTGTTTGAAAACGAAATGAGTCGTAAACCAACACTAGCTGAATTGTGTTCAAATCTTATATCTGATAGCACACATATTGATAAAGAATTCTTGAATTCATACTGGTACAAACATAATAGACCTGATTCAACTGTCTTAACAATTGATGGCGAAGAAGAAAGCAAGGGAGAAACTGATGGTGTTGAAATG
>Ga0163109_10001899_pt1 | contig 16419 bp, 24 predicted proteins | sample CRUFie1St13metaG_FD_108704 | JGI IMG/M metagenome (GOLD analysis project Ga0163109, IMG submission 108704) | Marine microbial communities from the Costa Rica Dome - CRUD Field 142mm St13 metaG | ecosystem: Environmental > Aquatic > Marine > Oceanic > Photic zone | place: Costa Rica: the Eastern... | reverse complement strand
GGACAGACTGATGGTGGTGGTGACGGTGGATACGGTTACAATGGTGGTGGATATAACGGCGGTGGTGCTGGTGGATATTCTGGAGATGGTGGTAACGGTGATATTGGATTCTTTACTGCTGGTTCAGGCGGCGGTGGTGCTGGTGGTGACTGGGCATACAATGGTGGTGGTGGCGTAGGTCTCCAAGGCGAAGGTGCCAGTGGAACTTCAGCAGGTCAAGGTGGATCAGGTGGTGGGAATGGTGATACTGGTAACACAGCAGGCGGTGGTGGCACAGCACCAAACAACCTCGAACCTGCTGCTGTAACTGGTGGTTTATATGGTGGTGGATATAATGGTCGCTATGAAGGACACCAAGCTGGTCCTGGTGCTGTAAGAATTATTTGGCCAGGAGATACTAGACAATTCCCATCTACATTGACAGCAGATGGTGAAGGCGGTGCCACTTCTGGTGCTGATGTTCTAAAAGTAAAAGATATAACTGGCAGAGAAAGACACGGCACAATAGATGGTGCTACTCTCGCTGGAACAGGTCTTGAATACTGGGAGTTTGATGGATCGAATGACAAAATTGTAGGTCCACCATGTAATACTATCCTCAGTGCTGATTCTAGTATTGAACTATGGGTAAGCATTGATGATGATGGTATCAGACAAACAATCATCAGTGGGTATGATTCAACTCCCTCCACAAATCCAGATAGATGGGATTTTGAGATAACTGACGGAAGGTTCCGTGGCGGTTTCCATGACAATGGATACTTTACTAGTTTAACTCTTATCACCCCTGGTGATTGGAATCATGTTATGCTTGTGCTCAACTCATCCACCAACACTCTAAAGTTTTATTTGAATGGTGTAGAAAACGTATCACAATCATGTAGTGGTTTTAATTTTGGTGGTCCTGATGTTGATCTTGGTATTGGTGACAGAAACGAGTCATCAATCGGTCCTTTTGATGGCAAGATTGGTGAAGTTCGTATCTACCAAAAAGCTCTAACAGCAGCACAAGTCTTCCAGAACTACAACGCTACTAAGAATAAGTACATCAACCAAGCACCTGTTACAGCACCTAAGATTGGTCCTGGTATTGTAACTGATAGCACCCTACTTTTGAACTATGACTTTGGAAACAGAGCAACTTACGATGATACTCAGAACTATCTACTAGATAACTTTGCTGCGGATGAGGAGATTGATCAATACCTTATAGATGATGTCGGAGAACATGAAATCTATTATTCAGCTACGAATATAAATTCTGCTTTCGGTGGTAGTCAAATGTTTAGTCCAGGTACATATGATGTTAGTGTGTCTATGTGGATGAAGGCAGATGATTTTCAAACAAATCAATTCGCACTAAAAGATTTTCTTGGTGCTCCTGTGGGAGGCACATATAGTTTTACTCCCAAGAATGAAAATCCTGACGGGGCAATGTTTAGTTACTCATGGACTAACGTTACCTTTAGTGATAGTTGGAATTTTGGTGTCTACAATAACAATGGTGATGCAAGAACTATGCTATATGCTAGACCACAGTTGACATTAAAACCTTCTACTGGAAGATATGTCAAGGCATATGGAAGTGTTATCACACCACCAACCACAGTCAAGAACCTCTCAAGTGATACTGACAATGGCACACTTGTTAATGGTGTTACATTCAATAGTGATGGATACTTTGATTTTGGTGGAGTAGATGGCAAAATAGAAACGGCCCTTTCTTCATCAGCGATTGGCAATACATTCTCAGCAGAAGTATGGATCTATCCAACAGATTTTTCGGCACCTTCAGGTAGTCCAACTGACGCATACCCTAGAAGAATTATGACATGTCACCGATCAGTTGGATCTACTAAATGGTGTCTTGGTATTGACACTAGTGGAAGACTTGGGTTTGGTGGTGCTTCTGGAGTTGAAGAAGCTACTGACAAAAAATATCAATTAAGTTTGAATACTTACTATCATGTTGTGCTTACTCATGAAGAACTTGGACCGAATGGATCACCAGCATATAAAATCTATGTAAATGGCACAGAACAAGTTGATCAACCCATCTCACCAATAGATGCTAACCATCAATCTAATTTGGCGATAGGTGGAAGACCATCTGGATACGGAGATAGAGTTTTTGAAGGTAGAATTGCACAAGCTCGTATCTATAATGTTGTATTATCAGACACAGAAGTATCCCAGAACTTCAATGCCACCCGTGGTAAGTACGGTGTCTGATAAATAGATAAAGCAAATAATACGTACCTAAAAGAGGCAGTCTGTAATGGCGAGAAAGTCAATCCTAAACACTTATTACATCTTTGATGCTTCGGCAAGACAGGTTGTAATCCCTGGTGGTATTACTAGAGAGAAGTTAGTTCTTATTACCAACGTCACTGACAACAAGGTAATCTATAACTTCTCAGATCCCGAGCTGACTGCTACTGGTTATGAAATCGCTACTGATATTCGTAACACTACGACGACTAGGGTTACTCTAGCATATGACACCACTAGCATGTCTGATACAGACAAGTTACAGATTGTCTATGACGATTTTGAAGAGACTTACCAACCAGCAGAAACATATCATGACTCTGTGAACAAGATGAGGACATCTGCTCCTCAGTCACAGATTGATACTGACTTTGAGTATGGTACTCAGGGTACGAAGTGGGAAACGTTGGCGATGGTTAACAACAACCCCTTCGCCTATAAGAGTGAGTCTACACTTAACATTTCTGACGTTCAAGTCACTACAGACAGTCAAGTTGTCACAGTAACAGTAACATCTCAGGACAGACCTCCTGCTGGTAGTGCTATCTTTGTACAAGATACTGACTTCCCTGGTGCTAACGGCGTATTCATTGTTGATTCCACACCAACAACCACCAGCTTCACATATACAGCGAAGTATGCCTGGACTGCTGGTCCTGGTGGAGTATATGATGCTGCTAGAACTGTTATCTATACAGGTCTACATTATAGTGGTTCTGATATTGGAGGAAACCTCACACTCTCTACACCTGGCGACGGATCTATCAAGGTAGATTGTACAAACGTACATGGTCTAGAAATTGGTAACGAGATTGCTATTGTCAACTCTTCTAATGATAACGTTAATGGTTCTTGGGTTGTAGCAAGAGTAGAAACTCCAAAGACATTCTATTACTTCCCAACATCTGCTCTGGGTGCTGGTACTAACACACCAACAGCAGGTAATCAAATCAAACTATATCCAAGACCACAGGGTTCTTCAATCCACCGAGCATTTGATGGTGGTGTTAAGTTCTCTACTAATTCATTCTCTAAGAACCAACAGTCAGTCAGACAGACCAAACGTTACTTCCGTTATCAGTCTGGTAAAGGTGTAGCATTCTCTACTGGTTCTATTCTTGCTCCTGCTATCGAAAACGTAGATAGAATCTCTGCTTCTAATGGTAGTGGGTTTGCTACAGTCACAGTAGTTACTGCTGTTGCTCACAATATTACTAAGGGTTCTGTTATTGACGTTCGTGGTTGTGACGATAATGCTTACAACGGTGTCTATAACGTATCCAATGTTATCGATGCTTTTACTTTTGAATACAAAACAAATGATGGACCAACACCATCTGCTCTCACACAGAACAGAGGACCATCTAACCTAGAAGCAACAGAGACTACAACTGGTGGTCAGTATAACGTTACTCCTATTCTGTCATACGGAACCAATCTTGAGATTGGTATGATGGATCAACAAAACGGTCTGTTCTTTAGATATGGTAATGGTCAACTAAGTCTTGTTCGTAGATCTTCTACGTTCCAACTATCTGGTAGAGTCACTGCTACTAACGGCAGCACATTCATCTCTTCCTGGTCTTCTCCTGCTGGTGAGGATACCAAATTTGCTAAACAGTTGTCTGCTGGTGACTACATTGTCATCCGTGGTTCTTCTTATCGTGTTGATGGTATCATCTCCGATACTGCTATTCAAATCTTCCCAGACTATCGTGGACCTAGTGCTAACAACATCGTTGTAACTAAGACCAGCGAAGAAGAATGGTATCAGGATCAATGGAACATTGACCGTTGTGATGGTAGTGGTAAATCTGGTTACGACATCGATGTAACTAAGATGCAGATGTTCTACATGGATTATTCCTGGTACGGTGCTGGTTTCATCCGCTGGGGTTTCCGTGGTACTGATGGTAACGTCATCTACGCTCACAAGATTCCTAACAACAACTTCAACACTGAAGCATACATGAGATCTGGTAACCTACCAGCTCGTTATGAAGTTAATACTATTCCACCATCAGTCTATGCTGCTACCACTATCACTAACAGTGCTAGCATCATCTATACTACAGAAGCACTAGAGAAGTTCCCTCCTACAGGAACACTACGTATTAGACAGACAACAGGAACTACAACTGCTAACACAGAATACATCAACTACACAAACAAGTTCTCCTATGAGCAGGACGTAATTAGTGTTGATGCTGGTAATGATAGTATCGAAGTTGCTGATACTACTGGACTAGCAAATGGTCAACCAATCGTATTCAACGTACCATTCTCTAACATCGTAGCAAACAAGACTTACTTCGTTGCTACCGTGTTTAGTTCCACAAGATTTAGTATCAATACATCTGGATCTGCTACAGGTCAAGCACTAGTTAGTGCTTCTGGTAACGCTCTATCTCCTCTGGCAACAGCTTCTGCTGGTTACTTTAGTGGAGTTACTAGAGAGCAATCAGGTAACACAGGTGGTCTGGGGCTGACAATCTCAGCGGGTCAATCCAATGGTACAGTATCAAATGGATCAGGTCTTCAGGTAGGACAAAGAGTAATCGGTTCTGGGGTTTCAGCAGGAACAGCAGTATATGCTGTCTCTGGTACTAACATCCACTTGACTCAAGCAGTTACATCAACCAACCCAACTGGTGTTAAGTTCCCACCAATGAGTAACGGAACTGCTACAGCATTTACATACAGTGCTACTCAACCGATTGTTCTAGAACTACTAGAAGCATCTTCAATTCCACAGATTAGTCACTGGGGTTCATCGGTAATCATGGAAGGTCTCTACGATGAAGACCGAGCATACGTTTACACCGCTGCTACGAAAGCACAGCGTGGTATTGCTTCACAGACTACCCGTTCTATTCTTGCTCTAAGAGTAGCACCTTCAGTTGACAATGGTATTGTTGGAGACTTTGGTACTAGAGAACTAATCAACAGGATGCAGTTGGTTCTTCGTCAGGTTGACATCTCATCTAACGGTAAGTTCTTCGTTGAGTTGGTGTTGAATCCTAACATTGACATCTCTGCTAACTGGATTGATGTTGGTGGTACATCACTAGCACAATACGCCGTTCTTGATAACAACTCAAGTCTAGTCGGCGGTGAAACTATCTTCGGATTCTATTCTGATAATGGTGTTAACCAGTACAGTCTGAAGGACGTTAAAGAGATCTCTAACTCTATCTTGGGTGGTGGTTTCAGTAACTTCGCTGCTACTACAGCACCAAACCCATCAGGTGTATTCCCAGATGGTCCTGAGGTTCTAGCAATTCGTGCTAGAAACTTGACAGGTAACAGCAAAAACATTGACGCTCGCTTCTCCTGGACAGAGGCACAGGCGTAACCAATAAAAAAGACCCCGTTCCTGGATTTTGCCAGGGGGGTCTTTTTAATGCGACGACGATATTCAGATATATTTATGTCGGATTCGTGGCAGGCATCATCATGCCAGGACCCATATCATCATCGTCTTCATCTTTACTAGACAGAGCAAGCATAATAAAGTATGGAGTAATAATGAAGACTAATGTTTGTAATAAAGTCCAGTCGTAAGTCATGATCTACGTGCTATTGCTGCAATAGGGATTAGCATCAGCACTGCTGCTACTAAGAATCCCATCAGAAGATACCTGGAATGATTTGTCCAGTGGTCAGGTAAGCGCCAACAGCGGCAACGAAACCAATCATAGCAAGGCGAGCGTTGAGGACTTCTGCCTCAGGTGTAAATCCAAAGTTCATTTGTTTTTCTCCAGTGTTTTGTTAGAAATGATTATACGTTCACCATCGTGGGTGAATTGTAGTTCGTCATCTGGATGCCATAGAAGTTCTTCATACATGTCATCCAGTTTCTGCATGTCTTCATACAGTTGGTTCGGGTTCGGCATTTTCTTTGCTGGGTACGAATGGGTCACGGGAGCGATTTTTGATGACAATGAAGGCATCTTTGTTGTATTTAACAGTTCCCTTTACTGGTGCCCATTTAGTACCAGCACCATCAATCATATAAACTGATGTGCCGCCGATTTCAACATGAATGTCATCATGTCTCATATCCCATCCGAGAGCAGTGTACGCTTCGATCAGGGAGTCTTCTGTAAATTTCATCAAAAAATTCCAAAGAATAATTTACCAGTAATAATATAGGATAGGGCACCTGAGATGATACCCATCATCGCCCAACGTCCATTGTACATCTCTCTCTGTTGCATTGGTGAGAAAAGACCACGACGATTGTAATCCTCTACCACCATAGGAGGTTCCTTAGCGAAGAGATTTTGCTGTCCTAGTTCGTTGGTTGTAACAGTCATGAAACATTAAGTTAGAAATCTTTACATAGTATATAGCAAAAAAAGAGGGGCGTCAAGCCCCTCTCACTTAAGATTTCCTTATGAATCTCAGAAGGAATACTTCAGACCCAGCTTAGCGCCGTATCCACGGTCGATGTCCTTGTCACCAGAACCGACGAAGGAGACTTCACCGTAGGCACCCAGAGCATCAGTCAGACCGACGCCAACACCTGCCTTACCCGAGGGGACGGTATCGGATTCACCGCCGTCTGGGGTCAACAGAGTAGCACCACCCTGAACGTAGTAGGAAGCAGACTCACCAAGGTCACCCTCGTAGCCTACGTGAAGGTCTGTCGCCGCTCCGTTGTACTCGCTGCCAGTCCAACCAGCATTTGTTTCTACGTTGACGTAGGGTCCTGCAAGAGCAGCAGCAGGAGCGAAAGCGAGAGCAGCAGCTGCTGCGGTGAAAGAAGTTTTGATCATTGAATTTACCTCGTAGTGTTTACTTGTGGAGTGATTACCCACAGATGATAGAGACATCGACTTGTCTCGTTTTGTTAACAACTGGCACAAATAGGAACTGTGCCACTTGTAACATTTATTTATTATACCTGAACTAGGTATTTCTGTCAAGGTGGACACTTGTTTTAGTGTCCTAACAGTGGGGTGGTCAACCCCTGAGCACATGCACGCCACCTGTTTTAGTTTAGTTGTAAAACAGGAAACCAACCACACGGAAGGGGATTTGGCACCACCACTTGTTCTTTGACTGGAAACAAGAAACCAGGCGGGAGAGAGATCCCATCCGCACCACCAGTTTTTAAGGAGAAACTGGAAACCCGAGGGGTCGAAGACCCATCCCGACCAGGGCGCTTTTAGCGTCATCCCGAGACGTTTTCTAGTGGGTAGGTACTAGGTCTGCCGAAGCACCCTCTACAGCGTCGTCTAGGGTAGGGAACGGACCAACCTCTCGGTCATTGTACACATAGTAGTAACCGTCCTCATACTCTTCAACGGTAAAGTATGTGATAACTTCGTCACCGTTGTCAAGTTCTTCAACGATACGAAAGTTCTTCATGAGAACGTAACCGTACCATCGGAGTCAAGGTTAGCGCTAATAGGTTCTACATCAGTTCGGATACTGATGTCATTGAAACTGATAACATCTTCACCAAAACTATTACCTACTGGCACAGTGCTAGCAGCACCAGCACCGAAGTAGTCAGTATAACCTGGGATGGCAGAGTTTAGGTTGAAAGTGTAATCAGGTTTAACATCCTTTGCTTCTTTGAGTTTGTTCAGCGTCTCAAACAACATGGGAACGAGTTCTTCGTTCTTCTCTTCAAGAGCATTGATCAGTGCTTGACGCACAGCATCTTCAGCAGCAACGATTGAATCATTTAGAGCAGACATAATCTTTTCGATAAGCGGGAACATTGTCAGGGTCAAGCCAGCACGTGTAGTCATGGTCTTCCATGGCAGTCATCAACTGCATCTCATTGTCACAGAGATACATGTCACGATACCGACCTGTATATGAATCTACCTTTTGAATACGGCAGTCAGGCATACCATTGATTTCTAGTTTGCCAACTTGAATATAACGATAAGGGAAGCGTTCAAGCAAGATGGTTTGTTTGGTCATCAGTAGGAAGGATCTCCTGGTACTGGATCATCATAGTCCATCTCGGGCATGATGTCAAGGATCTTTTCGAGTTGTTCTGTAGCAGGGACTGCTACAACAGCAGAACCGTCAGCACGACGAATCAGAAACTCTTCTTGATTGGTTTCAATACGTTCCATGTAATCATCGAAGTTTCTTTCAAACTCGGCTTCAGTAATTTCGGTCATTATACGTTACAACAGATATCTTTTTCTTGTAAGTATTTGATAGTTTCAGAACAACCACCCAATACTTCGTCTCCCATAATTGTTTGTGGGAATGTAGAACTCTCACCAAAAATATTATAGAACTCTTGGCGAGAGAAGTCTCTGTCTAATTTATACTCAACGAATTTAATCTCATTCAACTCGAAGAGAATCTTTATCTTTTGACAAAAAGGACAATTCTCTTTTGAATAGATGGTGTAAATCATTGAATAGCTTTAAAGTCTTGGGCGAAGATATTTAGTCCAGCATCTGTGAGGACGTGGTTATACATCTTGTCAAAGACAGCAGGAGGCAACGTGACTACGTTAGCACCATACATCAGACAACGAGACACGTGGTGGACATCTCTCAAACTGGCAGCAAGAATCTTAGTACGTACTCCCTGATTACAATACAGACCAGAGATAGCACGGATCAGTTCTACACCACTGAATGAGTTGTCATTAAGACGACCCACGAAAGGTGAAATGTATGTAGCACCTGCTTTCGCTGCCATGACTGCTTGAGCAGCACTGAAGCACAGGGTGACATTAGTCTCAACACCTTGGGAAGTAAGTTCCTTACATGCTTTCAGACCCTCCACAGTGAGAGGCAGTTTAATCGTTACGTTCTCACCAATCTCTCTAAACTTAACAGCATTGGTAAGCATCTCAAAGCAAGAATCACCATCGACTTCAGCAGAAATGCTTTCAAAGTCGTAGTCAGTTGCTAGAGTTTTAATAAATTCGAGATAGTCTACACCAGATTTACGTACCAGTGTAGGATTTGTTGTAATACCGTCTACCAAACCAGTAGAATAACGCTCAGCAATGGCATTGTAATCGGCAGTGTCCAGAAAAATCTTCATTGTTTTGTGTGTAGTGGACATCGGGGTGATAGGATTTGAACCTACGGCATCTCGCTCCCAAAGCGAGTGCTCTACCAAACTGAGCTACACCCCGCTAGTGATCCTGGTATCTCTCTGGGTGTTCGAGAGAATCATACATGTAAAATGAAATAGGGGCTAGAATTAGCCCCCCTAGTATAGCAAATATCCATTGATTGTTGCTTAGCACATGGGCAATAGATCTAACTATCCCAGTGATCTCGACCGCCAGTAGAACCATGGTTGTAAAATTCATCAACTCTTCTCTTATCTAGGTAGTGGAGAATGTTCTCACGCCATTCCATCAACTCATGGTAACACAGTTGGTCATGTGAGGACTGACGTAATTCATGGTCTGCTTTCAGAACACTTTCATAGAACAAGTCGAAAGCAAGTTTTCGCTTGTGACGCTTTTGATCATCCATAGATTCAGTGGGAGAGTGTGTTGATTTTAACACGTACAAGGTATTTAAAAGATTAAGAAATCATTTAGTCTCGAAATCTAATTTCTTAATCTTTCTTTTATGTCTTTCCTCTTGCCAAGCAAGATCCGAATTAGTCAGCAGTGGTTGACTCACTTCCTTGGGGTTGGAAATTATCTCCACTAGTGTTAATGAGTTCCCGCTTATATTTGTACCACGGATGCTCGTAAAATTCGGGCACTTGCAACTCCTCGTCTTCGTTGGGTGCCCCTCTAATTGCTTCCCGCAGTTCTTGCATCTGATTACTAACATTGTCCAATTTCTGTTCTATCTCTTTTAGTTTACTAATGAATTCGTGTTCCATGTAATTAAAATGGTGATGCTCGAAGACGGGATCGAACCGCCGACCGACTCGGTGTAAACGAGTAGCTCTACCGCTGAGCTATTCGAGCGAGGCTCCTCCACGTGGACTCGAACCACGGACAGGGTGATTAACAGTCACCTGCTCTACCAACTGAGCTATAGAGGAATGAAAATAACCGCTACTCGTCAGCAGCGGTAGCACCAAGGGGATCCCACCCTCTCCCACGCGGGTTTATTCCGATTCTTTTTTCTCTCGGAGACGTGAGCACGGATGTCGCCAATCCGTATAGCGACTCAGGTTGGGGTCGAACCAACGACCGACTGCTTAGAAGGCAGTTGCTCTATCCACTGAGCTACTGAGTCTTGAGTTGTTTCTTAAGTTTGAAGTACCTACTATAGTACCTCTTCTTAATTTCGTCAAGGGCGTCCATGTCTTCCTTGAAACCCATGTACTTGAGGAGTTGGTATGACCCTTCAAGATCACTGATCAATCGTAGAAGATTGACTGGGGTAACAGGGAAACCACCGAACGTATATGATCGGCAGTCCCTGATATAGTCTGGACATTTGTAGTCGTCTGCTAACTCATCCATGAAAGCTTGTTAACATAGTCGTAAGCATAGATCTCACGGTTGCCTTTGATGCCCCATCCTAACCAATAATAGGCAGGCACCATGTATTGACGGACAGTTTGACCATTGCCCTCAAACATGGGTAGATACCGTTGGAAGATGTTCTCGTTAATCATATAACGAGTCTGACCTTCCAGACTGCTGGGGTCACAATCATATTTAGCACAGAACTTACCAAGGTTATTATACCTTGCTACTGTGGTCCACTGAATAAGCCCATAGCCCCCACTATGACAAGAGTGGTAAGAAACTCTAGCCCCTCCCTCGCATATGTTGGGAACGAAAAGACTCTCCTGTTTAATATTTCCCAGGATCGTTGCCAAAGCATTACGATCACTAATACGAGTGTGTTCTTGTAGTTCCTTGAGGACATACTTCTCTTCGGGGGTACAATCAGGACATTTCCATTCAGGATCAAATTGTACCACAGGAATGGCAACAGGTTCAGAAGGTGCTTCTACATGAGCAGCAATGTCGGTGGCAGTAGCGCCAGGAATTGCTGACAGAGCAGCGATCAGGATGTTGTTTAACATAAGTATCTCAAACTCCTATTAACTATAGCATGAACCTTCTCCTGCGTCCACTAGACGATCCAAATAGTGTCACATGGTCAGTCGTCATCTCGCTTATCATCTTTTTGGCGGGTGTCACTTATTACATATATACAATAATGAAACTAGCATTTGAGGAGTTAGAAGATGGGAGCAATGACACCGCCGAGCAGGAAGAGTTGTTACAACTTCCGAGTAGTAGAGATCAACAGGGTAGTTGATGGAGACACTATTGATGTCACTATTGACCTCGGATTTGATCTCTCTAAGAAAGAGAGAGTACGAGTTGCTGGGGTTGACACCCCTGAGAAAAGAACCAGGGACAAAGAAGAAAAAGAACTAGGTATTGATGCCACAGAGTGGATGAAAGCAAAACTAGAAGGAGCAATCGATGGGGACGATGATCTTATTATTCGTACTGAGCTTGTCGGCGGCATGGGCAAGTATGGTCGTCTACTTGGGTGGTTGTACATTGGAGATGCCCAGGTCTCGCTCAACGAACAAATGATTACCGAAGGTTATGCTTGGGCATACGACGGTGGAACAAAAAAGAAAGATTTTGAGGAACTTAAGGAGATCCGTCGAGCTCATGGGACTCTTGTAGACTAAATATAATTGGATCCATATTCTGATTAGGTTATGAAAAGATTCATTCCCTTCGCTATGATTTTGATGACAGCTACAGCAGCTAACGCTGGTGGATTAGTTTCTAAACATGCTTCTAGTGTACAGCTAACTGTTGATTCTGCTCGGACTCAAGCAACCAGAATCGGTTCGTCCTTCAGTATTTCAGGAAGTAATATTGATACTACGGACGGCAATACAGCAGGTACTGTTTCAGCAGGCACTATCACCTCTGGTGTTTATTCTCCAGGAACTATTAGTGCTACCCAAGATACTGCTGGCGCAGCATTTAGTTTCAGTCAATCTTATACTCAGGCTGACGCTGTACCCAATGCTGCTCCTACCGTAGGTGCCGTACCTAACTTCTCGAACACCACTTCTTACACCGCAGGAACTGCTGGTTCACTAGCAGGTACTGTAACGTCAGGAGGTGTCCTTACCGTGACCGCAGGTGGCGCTGGTTCAAGTGCCGTTGGCCAATTTGTCTCGGAGATAACCGTTATTGATTGAGGAGGAGTCTAATGAATACTATGATTCGTTGGTCTGTTCTATCTGTGGTGGGTGCAAGTGTCACACTTGCTCCTGCCCTGGCGGTCCCCGTGGTCCCAAATTTCACCCAGGGCTCAATGACGAGTCACACGGAAACGACACAAAAGATAACAGAAACAATAAACTCGATGGACTACAGCACTGGATATCAGTATTCAGCAACTGGTTCAGGAGTGACAGCTAATGGAAACCTGTCTCCAGGGACAGGAACAAACAATGTAACTATTGACGGAGTGACATCACAATGGACAGGAGTGACATCCAAACCACAGTTCACACAGACAACACCAGGGGGAGCGTTTCAGTTCACCGAGACTTACAACGGCCCAGGGCTACAGAATCACACGATTATTCAAAGAGTGACCGAGGTCACAAGCGTCACCGACACTACAAGTATCTTCTCCCAGTAGTAGCATTACTAGTAGCAGCGCCAGCAAGGGCAGAGATTGGTGGCGTATCAGCAACTGCTGCGCCAGTGGCAAACAGCTCTGGCTCAGTGACCAACCAAGCTATTCAGGTATTACAAGGTCCATATATTACTAACACTTACGGGGGAGGGGTTCAGTGTCAAGGACCCACTCGTAATTTTACCCCCTATGTAACAGGTTCTGCTTCTGCTACCAGACCATGGGAGTCATACTATGACTCTCCTGTATATGATATGAGAGATATCGATGAGGACGGAGCACCTGATAATCCTGGCTCCATTCTCTACAATGTTCCGACGAGAACTGGACAGAAAGATAATTACAATCTAGGTATTGGTTTCTCTATGACATGGAGTACACCAACCGACAAGAAACTACAGGATCTATGTAAAGAGGCAGCAAAAACTAACATCGAATTGAATCAACAACTCGTTGCCAACAAGCGCCTCGATTTTGAGATCGCAAGACTCAAGAATTGTGGAGAATTGATGTTAAAGGGTATAAAATTTCACCCCAAGTCTCCTTACTATTCTGTGTGTGCCGATGTGGTAGTTAACAATCCACCAGGACATACACATCCACACGTACATGCTATCCCTTCCGTTTCTTCCTCCTCGGGAACACAGAACGAAGTGCCCGAACAGCAGCAGTCATCTGACGCTGCTCAACTTGGCGCTCCTTTACGCTCTGAACTGGGGGCTTCTTCCCCCTTAAGGCGGCAACCTTCTTCACCACTTTCTTCACGGCAGGTTTCACCGCTTTTAACAGAAGATCAGCAAGAGGTTTTGCAAGCAGTGCCGAGGTAGTAGCAATAACAGCAACGCCACCGACCTGAACAACCTGTCCACCACTAGGAAGTCCCGCTACTATCTGTTGAGGTAGTGGGACTTTTTCTGTTATCTGAACACATGTTTTATCAATGAGTTCGTAACCAGTAACTACCTTTCTAAATCCTTCTACGTATGAACCAACAGGTTCTTGTGCTTGCTGTACCTTAGTAGGACATTCTATCTGAGCAGTATTAACTGGTGGTTTAGTTTTTGGTGCTTCAGTCTTTGGTGGTTGTGGTCTAGGTGGTTGTCTAGTATCTACTCCCGCTGGGGAGGTGATGATCATCTGTTCAGGTTCAAACTGAATAGGATTGAAACTAGGCATACCAGAATCACAATACGTAACCAGTCCTCTTTCGTCATCGCTTTTTACCTGATTGTTTTTGGCATTGTTAGTTTCGTGTGCCTCAACACAGCCTGGCATATCAACAACAGGCACACCGATATTCACCGTCACTGGAGCAGCAACAGGAATACGTGGTGGTGGGTAGGTGGATGCATCAATAATAGTAATATCAGGAATGTCTAGTTTCCTGATAGTAATGTCGTCAATTTTTATATCCATCAGCAATCATTAAATACACTACCAACTTGTGAACCTAATTCAGAACCTGCCTTCTGTCCTAGCAGCAGTGCCCAACCACCTGCCAACCAACCCACGTAGGGGATGCTAGCAACGGCAGGGACAGCGACTCCAGCAGCAATGGCACTACCTGCCATGGCACCTTGACTTCGGGCTCCAGCGTCTGCCACTAAACACTCGGCGCTTACACCCCCGATCTTTCCCGACTCACCTATTTCACCTCCTAGATTTCTAGTACCCTCACGGGTGTACTGATCAGTACGGTATTCGGTACGTTGTTCTCTACCACCACCAAACAGTCCTCTCTTTTCTTTATCAAGATCAAGTGATCTAGTTGACTCCAGAACTTTCGGATCGTCTGAACGGAATTCAATTTCATATCCATCTTTACCTGCCTTGATTTTGTAAGACGAGTAAGGACCGTGGGGGATATTGAAAGCAGGTGGTTCTTGGACCCGTGATTGGGGTCTCAATACGTAACCTAGTAATCCGATGTGTGCTACAGCAACTAGACCGCCAAGTGAAATGGCGGCAATCTTGATCTTGTTCATAGTTAGAATGGGAGAGCGGGACCTGTTGTTTTAGGTAACGAAGGTACAGCAGCATCAACCATTCCAGGGAGTGCTTCAGTTACTGCCTTAGTTACAGCTTCTGTTGCGTTCTTTCTTGCTTGTTCAATTAGTGTGTCTTTGTTTAGATACAAATATCCTCCACCACAGACGACTGATAGAGACACCAGTCCTGACAGCAGAGCAATAACATTAACCAGCTTTTGCATTTTCTTCCTCTCTTTTACCGATAGGTGGAGCCTTCTTGGGAGCAGCAGCACCACCAGACTTAGCAGGACTAAGGCCAAAGGCAGCTAACGATCCACTAAAGACCGATGCAATAAAAGTGGGGTCAAAATCAAGAATCTTTTGACCATTGGGGAGTCTAACATACGAGAATGTTAGGAGAGAAGCAGACCATATAAGCACAACAACTTTCACTAAATTACCAAGGACTTCACTTTTATCTTCATCTTGGTCTTCCTTCTCTACAATTTTGGATGAATCTTCCGCCATTATAGAAATAGTAAGGCTCTTCTATTTATTAAAAAGGCTGATAAAATATTCTGCATCCACAACAACTAGGGGCTTCTTCCTATTTTTCTTCATAACTACGATAGGTTCGTAGTCACCACAGTAGCAACTGCTTGTTCGTAAGCATCCCAGACGTTGAGTCTTTCTACGTTTTTACATTCAATACTATGGGGGAATTTTTCTCTAGCAGCACGTGCCATGATTAGGTCTTCCCCACCTGCACCCATAGATCGAGACTCGACATCCTCAGGGTGGACATCTAGAATCTCGATCAACATTTGGCGGACCCACTTTTGTAGGTTTCTTCCTTTCGCTTTAGCGCTTTGTGTCTTCATCAGTCCCAGGGATCAGGTATTTGTACTTGTACTTTATAGCCTGGAGACGCCACGCCTGAGCGAGACTTGAGGGACCCTTCGACAGTAGGTGTCTCTCTTCCTGAGTGGGATGATTTGACTCTAGAATCCTTTCCCTCCAACCAATCAAAGAGTCGTCGGTCACAGTTGGAAACCAGCGAACGTATCCTTCTTAACATCCTGCTTGATCCCTCCAATAACGTATGATTCTACTTCAGTTTCTTGAGGAGCAACTTGTAGACCCTTAGAGGACAACCAATGCTCAGTCCAGGGGAGTGGGTTATTGTTAGCAGGAACGTCGAAGACTGTAGGCAGACCAATAGATTTCATTCTACGGTTGGCAGTCCATTCAACATACTTCTGGAGAAGTTTGGCGTTCAGACCGATGATAGAACCATCTTTGAATAGATACTCTGCCCAAGATTTTTCTTCTTCAACACAATCCTTGAACATTTGGATGATGTTGTTACGTTCTTCCTTAGCAATTTGAACGATATCTGGATCGTCCCCATCTCTCCACTTATTTAGGATGTTCTGGGTAACAGTCATGTGCTGTGATTCATCACGGGCGATGAGTCCGATGACCTTAGCACTACCTTCCAGCAGTTTAAGTTCACCAAAAGCAAACGAACAAGCAAACGAGACATAGAATCTAACACCCTCAAGGATATAGACGTT
>Ga0163109_10001895_pt1 | contig 16441 bp, 8 predicted proteins | sample CRUFie1St13metaG_FD_108704 | JGI IMG/M metagenome (GOLD analysis project Ga0163109, IMG submission 108704) | Marine microbial communities from the Costa Rica Dome - CRUD Field 142mm St13 metaG | ecosystem: Environmental > Aquatic > Marine > Oceanic > Photic zone | place: Costa Rica: the Eastern... | reverse complement strand
TTCAACGACGTCATGGCGCGCGGGTTTGATGCGCATCACTTCATCACGGGCTGGGCAAGCCACCTGCGCAACCTTATGGTGTGTCGTGACCCACAGACCCTCAATTTGCTCGAGGCCACCGACGACGTCAAGACCAAATTCCAGGATCAGGCCGCGCGGGCAGACTTGTTTTTCATCGTGGGTGGTCTGGACGTGTTGAACCAGGCCGATGTCCAATACCGGGGATCTCAGCATCAGCGCTTGCTTGTGGAGTTGGCGATCATGCAGATCTGCTCCCATGAAGCGCTGAAAAAAAAAAGCCCTGACGCAGGGTTGATGCCCCCAGCGGCGGTCTCGTCTTCATCGGCCCCTTCTGCACCGGCGCCTTCCCAGCCGCGAGAACCCACGGCGACTCACGTGGTTCTGTCACCTCCGGTGACAGCCCAAGAGACAGCGGCCACGCAGGAGGCCACACCGCAACCCGCGCCGGCAGAACCCGCTCCCCCGGCACCGACTGCGTCACCGAGTCCGGCTTTGCCCGTCGAGGCAGCGCCTGCTCCTGTTGCCGTCCAAGCCGCAGCTCCCATGGAAACGGTTCCACCGTCCACGGCCCCCAAGGTGGCTGGGTTGAGAAAGGCAAAGCAACAGGTGGTGGCCCCCACCGGCCAAATCAAGACCAAGGCCACCGAGACGGCCACGGAGGAGACCCAACCAAGCGTGTCCGTGAACCCCGAGTGGAACGAAGAGGTCACTGAAGAGGGTTTGGCCAAAGCTTGGACGCAGTTTGTCGAGAAACTGCGAGAAGAGGACCGGTTGTCTCTCACTGCAACGATGTCGCTGGGCGGTCCTGAATTGCGCGGAAACAAGGTGGTTTACGTGGTGAACAATCCCTTGCAGCGAGAGCAAATGGATGGGTTGCGAACCGAGGTTTTGGTTCACCTCAAACAGGAATTGAAAAACGCCTCGCTCGAGCTTCACCTCGACATGAAGGAACAGGCGTTGGAGGAGCGGAAGGCGTTTTTGTCCGACAAGGACCGGTACGATTTGATGGTGGAGAAAAATCCCGCCCTAGACAAGTTGAGGAAAGCGTTGGATTTGGATTTGAGTTGACGGTCGCATTCAGGCGAACATTCTTCGAGGTTTGTGGGTTTCATCGGGGAACCACCGAACGCTTGTGTCTTGAAACATCCCGCTTGCACCCGATTGTTGTCGCTCTGTGCGCTCTTTTGTGCGTGGACCCATGTCCTCGCCCAGACCCCTGAGGGGCGCTGTGTGGTCCTTGGGAAAGTGGTGGACGCCACCACCAATGCCCCGCTTCCATTTGCCTCGGTCGTGCTCCAAGGCCAAACCTCTGGCACCGCCACCGACTTTGAAGGGGCGTACCGCCTGGACGGCGTTCCTTCTGGCGTGCACAATGTGGAGGTTTCCTTTTTGGGATACACCACAGAGACGGTGTTTGAGATTGAGACCACGCCATCACGCCCTGCCGTGGTGAACGTGGCGTTGACCGAAGCGGCCATTGCTGTGGATGCCGCCGAGGTTGTGGCAGAATCGCGCGCCACTCTGGAGGAAGCTCCTCTGAGTGTGAGGAGCATCGGCACCAACGAAATCAAACGGAACCCCGGGGGAGGCCGAGACATCAGCAGGGCCCTTCGGTCCTTGCCGGGCGTGGCGGCCATTCCGAGTTTCAGAAACGACATTGTCATTCGCGGTGGTGCACCCAACGAAAACCGCTTCTACCTCGACGGCATCGAAATCCCCAACATCAACCACTTTGCCACCCAGGGGGCGAGCGGCGGGCCCGTGGGCATGATCAACGTAGACCTCGTGGAAGGGGTGGACTTCTACGCGGGGGCTTTCCCCGCTGCGAGAGGCAACGCGCTCAGCAGCGTGATGGAATTTCGCTTCAAAGATCCCCGAACAGACCAATGGACTGCCAATGCTGTGGTGGGCACGAGCGACCTCGGGGTCACTGTGGAAGGACCCACAGGCGAACACAGCAGTCTGATTGCAAGTGTCCGACGGAGCTATCTGCAATTGTTGTTCGAGGCAATTGGCTTGCCTTTTTTGCCCATCTACAACGACTACCAATACAAATGGACGTGGAGACCGGACGATCGAAATGCGGTCACTGTGTTGGGACTCGGGGCACTTGACGACTTTGAACTCAACCTTGGTTTGGCCTCCGACCCCACAGCGAACGATTACCTGAATCAGGTCGCCATCTTGGATGTCCTTCCCATTTCTGAGCAGTGGAATTACATGCAAGGGGTCAAGTGGGATCGGTACATGGACGATGGCAAGTGGACCTTTGTGCTGAGTCGAAACATGTTGAACAACTCGGCCTTCAAGCACGAGGACAACGACGTGGACAAACGAAAAACCCTTGATTACGTCAGTCAGGAGATTGAGAACAAGTTTCGCGCCGAGAGATTCCGCAGCTTGCCGCGCGGTTGGAAGGTCAGCGGAGGAGTCGGGGCCGAGTACGCCAAATACAACAACAGCACGCGCAATGCGGTGTTTGTGCCGGAGGTGGGCAATGTCGATGTGGCGTTTGGTTCGGATTTCAAAATGGCCAAATACGGGGCCTTTCTCCAAGCCTCGAAGCCGATGCTTGCAAACCGATTCACCCTGTCAGCGGGTGTCCGGGTCGATGGGGCCATCCTTTTGGACGCTTCGGACGAGTTGACGATCCCTGAAGGCCGGCCTATGGCCAACCCCTTGGACCAGTTCAGTCCACGTGTTTCGGCCAGCTGGTCCTTTGCGCCTGGGTGGACCTGGAACGCCAATGCGGGCATCTACCATCAATTGCCGGCGTACACCATTCTCGGCTATGCAGGGCTCGATGCGGACAGCACCTCCACTTTGCTCAATTGGTCCGAGGGATTGACTTACACCACCAACCGTCAGCTCGTGATGGGCATTCGCAAAGAAATCGCGTCCCGCAACGCTGCGGTCTCTGTGGAAGGGTTTTACAAGGGCTACACAGGTTCTCCGGCCAGTGCGAACACCGGCATTGCCCTCGCCAATTTGGGGGCAGACTTTGGGGTCGTGGGCAATGAGGGGGTGACGTTCGATGCTGAGGGGCGTGCCTACGGGATGGAGGTCCTCCTGCAGCAGAGGTTGTACAAGGGGTACTATGGATTGTTGGCGTACACGCTGGTGCGCAGCGAGTACATCAATCCTGGAGAGGCGTTCGCCATGCAGTCGTGGGTGCCAAGTTCATGGGACAACAGGCACATTGTCAGTTTCACCGGAGGAAAAAAATGGGACAGTGGATGGGAAGTCGGCGCGCGGGTTCTCTTCAGCGGCGGCTTGCCGTACACCCCCGTCGACGAACAACAAAGTTTGCTGATCGAAAACTGGGAGCGATTCAATGCTGCCATTCCAGACTACGCCAACCTCAATGCACAGCGAAACGGGGCCTTCCACCAAGTCGACATCCGCATTGACCGCAAGTGGTTTTTCGACAATTGGTCGCTCGATGTGTTTGCAGACATCCAAAACGTCACTGCGGCCGCGCCGCCTCAGCCCAAACAGCTCGATGTGGTCCGTGACCCTGCGACGGGCCGCCCCATCCCGTCCACGGGCAATCTCGGGTCCTACGACCCGCGGTACATCTCGACCGCCACAGGCGCCGTCCTTCCAGGGCTCGGCATCATTGTGGAGTTGTGAGGCAGAAATCTGAAAAACAGCCTTTGAGACCCAGTTGTCCCCTTTTGTGCCAAACCGAGCACCCTTGAGAAGGCCATCCAAGTTTTCCGTTCAAACCCACCCGATGATGAAAAACATCTTTCTCAGAATCGCTTCGTTCGTCGCTGCCACGGGCATGGGCACGGCCTGGGGACAATGCGAGGCGGACGCCACTGTCTACCTCACGGACTTTCTTTTCACGCCCAACGAACTCACCATTGCGGTTGGTCAATCCGTCGCATTTGTCAATGCAGAAGGCACCCACAACGTGGACGGCACCGCGGCGAGCAATCCCGTTTCGTTCTTCTTCGAACCATCTGAAGGCAACATCGAGGGCTTCTGCATGGGCACCTTCACCTTTGACGTGCCGGGAGTCTACACCTTCACCTCTTCAGTGGGGGTGCAGCCTGAATTGGGCATGACCGGGACGATTGTTGTGGATGCGGAGACGCTGTGTGACGTCATGTTGAGTTTCTGGGGGTCTGGGGAGAACGAAGACCTCGATGCGTATGCGTCGGCGTATGCATTTCAGTCGTATTTCGGTTGTTCCTTTTTCGGTCAGAGTGGGGGCTTTCCAGGCTCGAATGTCAGCTTGGAAGGGCTGGAGGAATACACGTTGTTTCTTCCCAACGGCCCTGCCATCGAAGGGCTTCAGGAATTGATGAACTTGAATTCGTTTGACCTTCTGTACTTCACGGAAGGCATGGTGGCAGGACTGAGCTACCACATCGTGCCAGGCGTCTATCTCGCAGAGGACCTTCAAGACGGCGCTTTGCTTTCCACTGTGGAGGGTCAGGACATTGCCGTGTCTGTGGATGGAGAGGGAACCGTGCTGCTCAACGGAGCCACCATCCTCCATGAAGACATTGAGGCATTCAATGGCGTGATTCACGTCATCGACGAGGTGCTGGTGCCTCCGGGCTACCCCGCGGCGACGACGTGGGATGTGATTGAGCAAAGCCCCGACCACACCTTTTTCGAGCAGGCGTTGTTGGCGGAAGGACTCAAGGAAGCTTTGAGGGGGCAACCCATTTTGAACGACAACGAACCTGCAGCGGGTCCATTCACCGTCTTTGCGCCCACAGATTTGGCATTTGAGATTTTTGCGGAGGCCAATGGGTTCTCGAGTGTTGAGGAGCTCCTTGGGTCGCAATTCATCGACGACATCGTCCGGGCACATCTTGTGGTGTCCGTGTACGAGAGTGAGGATTTGACCGACGGTTCCGTGTTGTTCTCCTACAACAACGAACCCATCAATGTGGGGGTGGAGGGGGAGAGCATCACGGCCAATACGGCTCCTGTCGTGGATCCTGATGTGTTGGCGTACAACGGTGTCGTTCACGTGCTTGGGGAAGTCATGCCTTTTGAGTTTCCAGAAGCTGAGGGCACTTGTGGCGCGTGGACCGTTGTCATGACGTGCGATCCATCCGATTTTGGTGTCGGATGGCAAGGTTCTTCCCTCCACGTGTATGCCGACGGCGCGGAAATTGCTGCTGAAACCATGATGTCCAATGGCACGGAGTCGTTTTCGTTCCCCGTCGACGAGGGAAGTCGAATCGACGTGGTGTACAACGACGTGGAGAATGGGTTTTTGCATGGCTACAGCCTGCTGGACGCCAGCGGTCAAGTGTTGTTTGCTTCATCGGGGTTCAACCCTCCCGGCGCGGAATCTCAACCGCCATTGAGCATCTATGGACTCAGGCCTTGTGCTGAGTCGGCGTCTTGCGGTTTGATGGAAGTCACCTTCTTTGACGAAGAGGGGTTTGGTTGGTATGGTGGTGGCATGGAGATTTATTCAGATGTTCAACTTGAGGCTTCCATTTTCTTCAATCCCGATTTCAATGGCGACGGTTACTACGATTACGCAGGGTTTTCATCAAGAACTGCCTTCGTTTCCGTGCCTGAGGGTGAATTGGATTTCGTCGTTTCATCCCCGTTGGCGTATCCCGACCAATGCGGCTACGTGGTCAGAAACCCGGACGAGGATCTCGTGGTCGAAGCCAATGTCCAGGAACAATTCCCGCAAAGCGTTTTCAATGTGGACGTGTGTGGGTCAAATGCCTCAAACGCGAGAGAGCTCGAGAGTGTCGGGGACTGGGTTGTGCATCCCAACCCAGCAGTCGCGTCGTTCCGAATCCATGGGTTGGGCAATCAAGAACCTTGGCGTGCGCGATTGTTGGGACTCGATGGAAAGTGCATTTTGAAAAAGCAGGGTGTGGGCGCAGAGCCCATTTTGGTCGAGGATCTGGCGCCGGGCGTGTACCAACTTTTGGTTCAATCTGGCGCAGGATTGGTACGGACCATTCGCCTGGTCAAGAAATGATGCATGTCCGCCTGAGGCAGTAGGCATGAGGTGGGCCGAGGCATGTGCTCCTTACCTTTAAGCCTGTGAAAACGTGGAGCGTTGGACGACAATACGAAGGGATTCCCATGGCCTCGGCCTTGCTTTTCGCGGGCATCTTTGCCACGTTGCACCACGTGCTTTGGTTGCCCGTATCTGTGGTCTTGATGGCGTGCATTTTGCTTGTGGAAACCGAATTGGTGGTGGACTTTGACAAGTTTGAGGTGCGCCGGTTTTTGGGCCCATTCACCATAAAGTCCCAACAATGGCGACTCGAAGACATCGAAGGCGTCGTGCTGGCCGAATACAAAGGCGCCACTCAGTACATCAGCCACTCACAGTTCAACGTGATTCGGGCGCACTCGTTCATCTTGACGGCGCGAATTCGGAAAGGGAATGACGTGGCTTTTGACGATGTCGAGATGTTTGAATTTGCTTCGCATGCCCAAGGAATGGAAGTGTTGAATGCGCTCAAGGCGCAACATGTCACAGCGGCATGAGGGTGGACAAGTATCTCTGGGCCGTGCGGGTGTTCAAAACCCGGTCCATGGCCAGTCAGCATTGCCGTGAAGGCAAGGTGTTTGTCGATGGCAAGGCGGTGAAGCCGGCCCGTGAGGTGAAGGTGGGTGAAGTGGTGGACGTACGAAAAGGAGCCGTGACATTCAGCCATGAAGTGTTGTCCTTCCCCAGGAGCCGCGTCGGTGCGGCACTCGTGCCGGACCACATGCGGGATGTCACCTCTCCTGAGGAAAGAGAGAAGTTTGACATGATCCGGATGGCACAGCAAGACCGGCCCAAAGGGGTGGGGCGTCCGACCAAACGGGATCGCCGCGATTGGGAGAAAGCGTTCAGGTCATGAGAACTGCCGATGCGCCACAGGTTCAGGTCAGACGGGTTTCCGCCCATGGTGTTCGGGAACTCCGGCACCGTGTGTTGTGGCCGCACAAGAAAACGGCAGCCGAGTGCACCATCGACCTCGACGAAGCCCCGGACGCCATTCATCTCGGCGCCTTTGCAAGCGAGGCTGTTCCCTGGGGCATTGACGTGAACGGCGAGTCCGGAAGGTTGGTCGGAGCGTGCTCTTTGTTTGCGCAGCACTGCACACGCGTGGAGGTGCCTTGGGAGCGACACCAAGGGTTGCGGCTGCGTGTCATGGGCACCCTCCCGGAGGCACGGGGTTGGGGAGCGGGAGCGGCGTTGATTCAGCGCGCTTCTACTGAGGTTCAGTCTCAAGGCAGGCACATGTTGTGGTGCGATGCGCGGGAAGTGGCGTTTGGTTTTTACGAACGCATGGGGTTTGTCTTTTTGAACGACACCTATGACATCCCTGACATTGGACCCCACCGCACCATGGCGCTCGATGTATCTTCGCTTCCGCATTTGTGAACCATTGAGCCATGCCAAGGATCAGTCGGAAAGGGCAAGCCATGCCCGACAGCCCCATTCGGAAACTTGCGCCGTTTGCCACGGCCGCGAAACAAGCGGGAAAACGGGTCATTCACCTCAACATTGGGCAGCCCGACATTGAAACGCCGCAAGTGGCTTTGGATGCGGTTCGCCAAGACAAGCGCACAGTCATCGAATACAGCCCAAGCGAAGGGTTTGCCACATACCGCGAGGGGTTGGCGAAGTATTACCAATCCGTGGATGTCGAGGTCACTGCCGAGGACATCTTGGTGACGACGGGCGGTTCCGAAGCCTTGGTGTTCGCGTTCATGTCTTGCCTTGACCCAGGAGACCAGGTCATCATCCCAGAACCGTTTTATGCGAATTACAACGGATTTGCGCAGATGGCAGGGGTGGAGGTGGTTCCTGTCACGGCGCACTTGGACCAGGGTTTTGCCTTGCCTCCGGTCTCTGAATTTGCCACCAAAATCAACGACAAGACCAAGGCCATCTTGCTGTGCAATCCAGGCAATCCGACGGGAACGGTGTACGCCCCTGAGGCACTTGATGCCTTGGCCCAACTCGTGCGCGACAACGACCTCTACCTGTTTGCGGACGAGGTGTACCGCGAATTTTGCTACGATGGAGCCAAGCCCAAATCGGTGATGCAGCTTTCCGGTTTGGAGAACAACGTTGTTCTGGTGGACAGTGTCTCCAAACGTTACAGCATGTGTGGCGCACGCATCGGGGCGATGGTGACCAAAAACAAAGACGTGCGCAAGGCCGCCATGAAATTTGCCATGGCCCGCTTGTCGCCACCCACCTTGGCACAGGTCGCATCGGAGGCAGCTTTGACCACGTCCGACACTTATTTCCGAGAAGTTCGAGAGCGCTACGTCACCCGCAGAGACGCCTTGATTGAAGGCCTCAGGGCCATTCCTGGGGTGAAAGTGCCGATACCTGGCGGAGCTTTCTATGCAGTGTGTGAGCTGCCCATTGACAACGCCGATGCGTTTTGTCAGTGGATGTTGGAGGCGTTCGATTTGGACGGGGACACGGTGATGATGGCGCCTGCAACTGGATTTTATGCCACCCCCGGGGCGGGGACGAAGCAAGTGCGCATCGCCTATGTCCTCGACATCGAGTTCATCGAGCGCGCGGTGGAGTGCATTGCAGCGGCCTTAAAGACCTACCCTGGACGCACGTAGCACGAAGCAGGGAAGAAATGGAGGCGGGGCGTATTTTTGGCGCCCTACACCCAAGCTCCATGACTTCGTTCAAAACCACCTCGATTCTCTTTTTGGTCTGGCTGTCCTCTGCTTCGATCTTCGCCGATCCTGGCGACACAACGTGGGTGCAGACCTACACGTGGGAGGCCCAAGACAATCCCGAAACGGCGTACGATTCGCCGGGCCGTCGGTGGTTTCAGTTCCCGAGTGGAGAGGACACGACGTACCGTAAAATCCTGATGTACCACCGATTGAAGTGCTTCGAAAATGGCACGGCGGGCAATTTGGGTTTTCCGTGTGGAGAATGGGATTACTTGTCCTACAACTACCTCTTTGACCACACCGGAATGTTGGACAGCACCGCGCTGAGTCACCCTGAATTTTTGCTCAATGATGCAGATTTTGAGGAAGCTTCGTTGGTGTTGGATCCGGTGGGTGGACCGCCCGCGGACACAGTGTACCAAATGCTTCAGGTGAACCACCATTCCTTTGAGGATGACGTCACGGTTTGGTCTTCCTTGGCGGGGCAACCGTCCAATGATGTTCTTTCGACCACATTGCAAGATCAGGTTCGGTACCAATGGATGTGGACCGAAGCGGAATTGGATTCGTTGGGATGGTCCGTGGGCGATTCGGCGTGGCGGCTGTCTTTGCCTCGGGCAGGAAATTTGTCCGCAAGCAGTGTCAGTCGCTTGACCCTTCGCGCCCGTTGGACCTCCACGGAGTCTTTGCAAGGCGTGGTGAGGACAGGTTGGACCACGCTGGCGGATGGGCCGGTTGCCGTGGGGGACATGGCGTGGGCTTGGGACGTGGATTTTGCCATGCCTTGGGTGCGCGAGGAAAACATGAATTTGCTGCTCGACTTGGCGTTGGACGGTGTCGAGGTAGAGAATGCAAATGGCCTGAATCTTCAGGCCTTTGAGGTGGCCGACACGCTGGCCCAAACGTGCGATCCTGCCGCGCCAGGCGCCGCCCGCTTCGTTCGGATGGACGGCAACGACCGAATGGAAATTGATCCTGCCGCCTTGCTGTCTTTGGACACGACGGTCACGGTGGAATGCTGGATTCGCGGCGATGCCATGACCCTGCCTGCCAACACCACGCTGTTTGAAGGGGTGAACGCGTCCAACCAGCGTGAGTTGAATGTACACGTGCCGTGGAGCAACAGTCGCGTGTATTGGGACTGTGGCTACGACGGGTCCTACGACCGTATCGACCAGGCTGCCGTCGCTGCTCAATTTGAGGGGGATTGGGTGCATTGGGCCTTCACCAAAGACGCGGAATCGGGAAGCATGAAGATGTTTGTCAACGGAGAGCTTTGGCACGCGGGCGGAGACAAGGACAACCTCATTGGAGACATCGTCCGGATGAACCTCGGTGGTTCTTGGAATGGAGGCGTCGATTATTTCGGGGATGTGGCCTCATTCCGGGTTTGGGATGTTGCGCTCAATGGCGCCACCATTCAAGATTGGATGGACCATGCCGTGCTCGACGGGTTGGTGGATCATCCTTACGCCGACCGGTTGTTGGGTGCATTGAACATGTTGGGCGCCGATGGGGAGATGACAGACCAAGGGCCACTGAAGGGGTGGATGCATGGCGATGCTGGACGGCGGCCGTTCACTTCCCGCGAGGCCTTTTTGGATCCGCAACCGTTCAACATGAGGCCGGCTGTCGAATGGACAGGAGGTGCCGAACCGTTGACCGCAGTGGGCGATGCGCTTTGGGCGGAGGTCGTCCCCGTGCCGCCCATGTCCATCAGTTCCTGGGAAGTGAACGGCACAGACGTCATGTGGACCACCCTCGATTACGGTTGGCCATCGACGACGGAGGTGCATGTCATCACAGCATGGGGAGACACGACTGCGTCGTACCCCATTCAGGGCGAAGTTGTGGACTACAACAACACGTCACTTGGATACTTCTCTGAACCGTTCGAGGTGATCGACAGGTATGAATTGTCGCGGTACATCACGCCCTACGGCATCAATTTGACCCTTGGCCCAGATGGGTGGGCATGGGTGTTCGACGTGACCGATTACGCACCCCTTTTGAAAGACAGTGTGGAGCTGGAATGTGGCAACTGGCAAGAGCTCCTGGATTTGAAGTTTGCCTTCATCGAGGGAAACCCTCCACGGGATGTGAAGAACGTCACGGCGTTTTGGAAAGGGACCCATTACCTCAGCAATTGGGACGAGACGATTTTGCCACAGACCTATGCCCCTGGTGACGGTGAATCCATGTGGAGATTGAAAACTCGGGCAAGTGGCCACGATTTTGGTCAGGGAAACAACTGCGCTGAATTCTGCTACAACACGCACAGCGTCAAAGTCAACGACGTGCCCCAATGGAGTTGGGAAATCATGCAAGAATGCGCCGACAACCCGCTCTATCCGCAGGGAGGAACGTGGATCTACGACCGCGCGGGGTGGTGTCCTGGAGCGCCTGTCCGCACCGAGGATTTGGAATTGACTCCGCTCGTGGCAGGCCAGGACAGCTTCACGGTGGAGTACGATGTGACTTCGGATCCCTTTGGCAATTACCGCATGGAAGGCCAAATCATCGGGTACGGTGCACCCAACATGGTGCACGATGTGGAGGTCATGGACATTTTGGCACCAAGCGACAACAAGTTGCTGTCTCGCTTGAACCCCGTTTGCGAAAACCCGGTGGTCCGCATTCGGAACAATGGGTCGGCACCGTTGACTTCAGCGACGTTTACGTTTGGCATTTCAGAAGGAGAGCTGTTGACCCAAGAGATGGTTTTTGAGGAGCCGCTGGATTTCTTGGAGGAGCTCGATGTGGAACTGGCCTACGATGTGGCGGAGTATGTCGTCGGTGGGGACGACGACGTGTTGCACTTTGAAGTGCGCGCAGAGGTGTCTGAGGGCTTGGACGAAGATGCCTCCAACGGTTGGATGTCCACCACCTTCCAGCGTCCTCCGACGTGGCAATACAACGACCTCGACGACAACAGGATGATTGTATGGACTCGGACCAACAACGCGCCCGGAGAAACGACTGTGGAGTTGACCCGAGCCGATGGCTCTCTTGTTTGGGCACGGAGTTACACCGAGCCCAACACCACCTACCGAGACACCATTGCCCTGAACCAAGGCTGTTACCGATTCACGGTGCTTGACAGTGACGACGATGGGATTGACTTTTGGGCCAACAGCGATGGGGTGGGGTATGTCCGTTTGAAGCGAGTGGCAGGTGCGGTGTACCACACCTTTGAGCCCGATTTTGGCAAATCGGTGTCGCAGGCATTTTACTTCGCCACCAACCTCGTGAATCACGTCGGGGAATTCGAGGGCGCCGCAGGAGATGTTGGGGTGTTTCCCAACCCTGTGTCAAGTGAATTGACGTTGCTTCCCGCAGGCATTTCTGGAGAGTCCAAATGGGAGGCATACAATGTCCAAGGCCAATTGCTCGAAAGAGGAACATGGTGGGCCACTTCGGGTCAACGCACCATCCTCGATGTTTCTGATTGGGCGTCGGGCACGGTGGTGCTTGTGCTTCGTCAAGGCGAACACAAGTGGACACACTGGGTGTTGAAAGACTGACGTCCTCAAAAAGAGGGGGGTGGTCTGGCAAAAAACCGTTTTTTGGGTGAATGCCCCCTCTTTGTGGAGGGGTTGTTGATGAATTTTGCCTTTTTGAGGCGCTTACCCATCTTTTTTGATGGGGGGTGGGTGTAAATTTGGCCAAAATTCAAATTCTCATGAGTCTCAGCCGTCAGCAAGCCCTGCACGAAGTGCTCGATCGGGTCCCCAACCACCAGCCTCGACCTGCCAACAAAATCTCCGAGTACTTCGGAGAAAACGTGTTCAACCTCCATGTCATGCGTTCTTATCTTCCTGATGAGGCGTACGAGGGCATTTTGGAGGCCATGGAAAAGGGCACGCCCATCAGCCGCAAAGTGGCCGATCAGACGGCTTCGGCCATGAAAGAGTGGGCCGTGTCAAGGGGTGCCACACACTATACGCACTGGTTCCAACCTTTGACAGGCAGCACTGCAGAGAAGCACGACAGCTTCATCGCTCCAACTTCCGATGGCCGCGCCATCGAGAAGTTTGACGGTTCGTTGCTTGTGCAGCAGGAACCCGACGCCTCGTCGTTCCCAAGCGGGGGCATCCGCAACACCTTCGAGGCGCGCGGTTACACGTTGTGGGATCCCACTTCTCCCGCCTTTGTGTGGGGTGAGACGCTGTGCATCCCGACCATTTTCATCAGTTACACGGGATACGCCCTCGACAACAAAACGCCTCTCTTGAAGGCGCTGTCTGCTGTCGATGCGGCTGCCACTTCCGTGTGTCAGTACTTCGACAAAAACATCACCAAGGTGAATGCCACCTTGGGCTGGGAGCAAGAGTACTTTTTGGTGGACAAGGCACTCTATGCTGCGCGCCCAGACTTGGCCATGACGGGGCGTGCGTTGTTTGGCGCAGCTCCTGCCAAAGGCCAGCAGTTGGACGACCACTACTTTGGTGCCATTCCTGAACGTGTCTCTGCCTTCATGAAGGACTTTGAGATGGAGGCCCACAAGCTTGGAATTCCAGTGACAACGCGGCACAACGAGGTGGCTCCCAACCAATTTGAATTGGCACCGGTGTTTGAAGAAGCCAACCTCGCCAACGACCACAACTTGATGTTGATGGAGTTGCTGGAGAAGGTGGCGCGCCGCCATGACTTCCGGATTTTGCTGCACGAGAAGCCATTTGCAGGCGTGAATGGTTCAGGCAAGCACAACAACTGGTCTTTGGGCACGAACACTGGGGTCAACTTGTTGAAACCAGGCAACAACCCCAAGACCAACCTTCGCTTCTTGACGTTCTTCGTCAACACATTGGCTGCGCTGCACCGCCACGCCGATTTGGTTCGGGCGTCGATTGCGAGCGTGGGCAACGACCACCGTCTGGGCGCCAACGAGGCACCGCCCGCCATCATGTCCGCGTTCATTGGATCGCAGTTGACAGAGTTGCTGGACGCACTGGAATCAAGCATCAAGGCGGGTAAGTTGACGCCAGCAGACAAGACGGCGTTGAAACTCGAGATTGGCCGCATTCCAGAAGTGCTGTTGGACAACACCGACAGGAACCGGACGTCTCCCTTTGCCTTCACAGGCAACAAGTTTGAGTTGCGTGCAGCGGGCTCCACGGCGAATTGCGCTGTGCCCATGACCGTGCTCAACACCATTGTTGCGGAACAACTCAACATGTTCAAAGCGGCCGTCGACGCGCGCATCAAGGGCGGCGACAAAAAAGACGACGCCCTCCTCAAGGAGCTTCAGAAACTCATCAAAGACCACAAGGCCATTCGTTTTGAAGGCAACGGGTACGGTGAGGCTTGGGTCAAAGAGGCCAAAAAACGCGGTCTCAGCAACCTCTCAGACACCCCGACAGCATTGGAGGTGTGGGGAAGAAAAGAAGTGTCTGCCTTGTTTGCATCCCTCGGGGTGTTGACGGAAGAGGAATTGCACGCCCGCCAAGAAGTGGAGTACGAGAATTACATCATGAAACGGCAAATTGAGGCGCGCATTGCGGGAGACATGGCCACCAACATCGTGTTGCCTTCTGCGATTGCCTACCAAAACATGTTGATCGAAAACATCAGCGGATTGACCGACATCTTTGGCAAGGACGCCAAGGCCATGACGGAAGGTCAGCGCGAAGTGTTGGCCACGGTGTCGGAATCGGTCAGCGCCTTGCACAAGGCCACATCCAAGCTGCGCACGGAGCGAGGCAAAATCAACAAAATCGACGACATCGCGGACCGCGCAGTCAAGTACGGTTCCGTGGTCACGCCTTTGATTGAGGCGGTCGGGGAGCATTGTGCGACCCTTGAGCGTCTTGTGGACAACGAGATTTGGCCTCTGCCCAAATTCCAAGAAATGTTGTTCACCCGTTGAGGGATTGGAGTCCCTCCAACACCTTGCGGTCAAGAAATAGAAGAAGGCGCCTCCACTCGGGGCGCCTTTTTTCTGTACTTTCACGTCCTGATTCACCAATCCTCTCAATTAGGAATGACTATCAACCTGCAAGCACCTGTGGCACGTGTGGCTGCCACCCTTCTCTTTTCCTTCTTTGCACTTGCTGCATGGTCCCAGAGCGACCTGACAACTGAAGCTGACATGGCGTTCGAACGCCGCGGTTACTTCGAGGCGGCGAGGGAATACGTGGCCCTGTATGCCAAGGTCAAGTCCGATGTGGAATTGAAGGCATACTGCGCTTTCCAGGCAGGCGAAGCGTACCGCCTGCACCACGAGCCTGAAATGGCCACCGAGTGGTACGACAAGGCGATCGGGTTGAAATACGGGGACCGAAACGAGTCGGTGTTCTTGGTGTACGGCGATGCCTTGAGAGACCAAGAAGCTTTTGATGAAGCCATTGAAATGTACGCCCGCTACGAAAGCGCTGGTGGAGACTCCAACGTGGCTGAATCAAGAATTGAAAAGGCAGACCTGGCGGCCATCATGATTGAAGAGCCTGAAAGCCGCTACATTGTTGAGCCGATGGTTTTGCTCAACTCCGCGTCGTACGACTTTTGTCCAACCTTCACGGGGAAAGATCAAGATGAGTTGGTGTTTGCCTCGTCTCGGGAGTCAGCGACGGGGACGGCTGAAGATCCGATCACGGGCCAAGCGTACATGGATTTGTTCCACAGCGATTTGGACAAGAAAGGGCGCTGGAGTGAACCCGAGCCTTTGAGCAACACCATTTGCACAGAGCACAACGAAGGTGGTGCGTGCTTCGACAGCAAAGGGAAAAACATTTATTTCACGCGATGTGTGGACATGGACGGCTCGAACCTGGCATGTGACGTTTACATAGCCAAAAAGCAGGGAGCAGGTTACGGAGCGTCGATGGCACTGGGTCTGATCAACCGCGAGGAAAACGACAGCTCACAAGTGGGACACCCAACCTTGTCCCCAGACGACAACATCTTGATTTTTGCGTCGGACATGCCAGGCGGCTTCGGCGGCAAGGACCTCTGGTTCGTGGAGGCCACAGACGGTTCGTTCGAAGGTGCTGTGCCTCAAAACCTCGGGGCGTCCATCAACACCGCGGGAGACGACATGTTCCCACACTACAGAGACAACGGAGATTTGTACTGGTCCACCAACGGCCGAGAAGGACTCGGTGCGCTGGACATTTGGAAGGCAGAAGGCCGAGAAGGCAAGCTTGCCTTCGCTGAGCCCACAGCATTGCCTTACCCATTGAACTCTGCCTCGGACGATTTTGCCATTTCATTCCGCAAAGGGATGGAAGAAGGCATGATCACGTCAAACCGGGTCGGCGGCAAAGGCGTGGACGATTTGTATTCCTTCAAACTTCCACCACTTGAGTTCTGCTACCAAGCTTACGTGTACGACTACGACACGGGAATGCCGTTGTCGGGAGCGACAGTCACCATCGATTCGAAGGATGGTTCGTCGAACGTCTTCACGGCGGACGGCGAAGGTGAATTGTCGCTGTGTGACGGCGAAATCACGGAGAACATGACGTTCAATGTCGACGTGGCCTTCGAGGGATACATCGGCACAGGCGACATGGTGACGACGTCTGGCCTCACCGAATCCACCACACTCGCCCGAGAGTACCTGCTGAAGGAAATCGTGTTGAACAAGGAGTACGACATGCCTGTCGTGCTGTACCCGCTTGGCAGCGCAGAATTGTTGGTGGATGAGACGGTGAACTCCGCCGACTCGTTGAACTACTTGGTGGACTTGCTCGAGCGCAACGAGAATTTGGTGATTCAACTCGAGGCCCACACGGACAGCCGAGGCAGTTCTTCCGCCAACAAAAAACTC
>Ga0163109_10001894_pt1 | contig 16445 bp, 15 predicted proteins | sample CRUFie1St13metaG_FD_108704 | JGI IMG/M metagenome (GOLD analysis project Ga0163109, IMG submission 108704) | Marine microbial communities from the Costa Rica Dome - CRUD Field 142mm St13 metaG | ecosystem: Environmental > Aquatic > Marine > Oceanic > Photic zone | place: Costa Rica: the Eastern... | reverse complement strand
TCCATGGTTTTAGGGTATATTCATAATAGTAAAATTATCAAAACTATTATTAGATTTTTATTTATTGGCTTATACAAAAAAATGTTATCAAGAAAAAAAACTAAATTATTATCATTACAAAATGGAGTTTATAAGAAATATTTTGATTATATTTCAATAAAAAATTAGTTTATGGTTTTAGGAAATATAACTAAATTAAGATAGGAGTATCGCATGAAGGTTTTGTTACTTGCAGGAGGATTTGGAACAAGGCTAAGTGAAGAAACAGATTTGAAGCCAAAACCAATGATAGAGATTGGTGGTCAACCTATTCTGTGGCATATCATGAAAATGTATTCCCATCATGGATTTAATGAATTTGTGATCCTTCTTGGTTACAAAGGCTATTATATAAAAGAGTATTTCGCCAACTATTATTTACATCAAAGCAACATTACATTTGATATGTCTAACGGTGAAATGGAAGTTCATAATAATTCTAGCGAACCATGGAAAGTTACCCTCCTTGATACTGGTATTAATAGTATGACAGGTGGTCGAATAAGGCGTGCTAAAGAATATATAGAAAATGAGCCATTCATGTTAACTTATGGCGATGGTGTTAGTGATGTTAACATTAAAGAGTTAGTTAAATTTCATAAAAAAAATAATACAAAAGCAACTCTAACTGCAATTCAGCCAGCTGGAAGGTTTGGTGCATTAGAAATAAATTCAAATAATATAATAGATAGTTTTGTCGAAAAACCTGCCGGTGATGGTAGCTGGATTAATGGCGGTTTTATGGTGTGTGAGCCAGAAGTCATAGATTTAATAGAATCGGATGATACTGTATTAGAGCAATATCCGCTAAAAACGCTTGCAAAAAATGGACAATTAAGTGCATTTCATCATCACGGTTTTTGGCAATGTATGGACACATTGCGCGACAAAATTGCACTCAATGAAATTTGGGAAGAAAACAAAGCTCCATGGAAAGTCTGGTAAAACTAATAATTAAATTTATTAACAATCCTTTGTGAGCATTAAGACTCCCAATTATTAATATAAAACTCGAAGAGCTTATGAAAAATTCCACCGATGTTATTAATTCAGACTTAAAATATATTTGTAAAGAGTTAGAAGATGAGCTAATTTCTTTATCAGGAAAGAGGGTATTAATAACTGGTGGTGCAGGTTTTCTTGGTTATTACTTAGTAAAAAGTATAATATTTTGGAATAAACATAATTCTGAAATGAAGCCTATAACGCTTGTTGTCTATGATAATTTTATGCGAGGAACCCCAGACTGGCTTAAAGAAATTCAAGATGATAAATCCTTAGATATCGTAAAGTATGATGTGATTGATCAACTACCAAAAAATATTGGAGATTTTCAATACATCATTCATGCAGCCTCTATTGCCTCTCCTATATATTACCGTTTAAATCCGATACAAACTATGGATGCAAATGTTTCTGGTTTAAGACATCTTCTTGATTATTGCCATAATCAAAAAGAAAAAGGTAAAGGAGTTGAGGGCTTTCTGTTTTACTCTACTAGTGAAATTTATGGTGATCCAGATCCAAACTTTATTCCAACGGACGAGACATACAGAGGAAATGTATCCTGTACTGGGCCAAGAGCCTGTTATGACGAATCAAAAAGATATGGCGAGACTCTATGTGTAAATTTTGCACAACAATATGACCTACCAATTCGCATAGTAAGACCATTTAACAATTATGGACCAGGTTTAAAAATCACTGATGGTCGTGCTCTTCCAGATTTCGCTAGAAATGTTATTAATAATAAAGATATTGTTTTGCTTTCAGATGGATCGCCTTCAAGAACTTTTTGTTATGTAGCTGACGCTGTAGTTGGATATTTTAAGGTAATGATTAAAGGCAAAGACGGAGAAGCATATAATATCGGCATAGATAAGCCTGAAATAACAATTCGTCAACTTGCTGAAAATGTGATCTTAATTGCCAATCAATTATTTGATTATAAAGGGACCTTAGTCCTTGAGAAGAGCAATGATGCAGAGTACTTAACTGATAATCCAAATAGACGCTGCCCCATTATTGATAAAGCAAAAAATGATTTGGGATATGATCCAAAAATACAGCTTGATGATGGCCTGAAAAGGAGTTTGCTATGGTATGCAGATAATAATGATGTTGAAGAAGAGAATTAATAAATGAAAATTTCAGTTATTGGAACAGGTTATGTTGGTCTTGTGTCAGGGGTATGCTTAGCAGAGATAGGTCATGATGTTATATGTGTTGACAAAGACAAAACTAAAGTTGATCAAATTAATTTAGGTAAAAGTCCAATTTATGAAGAAGGACTGAGCAAGTTACTTACAAAGCATATAAATTCTAATTTAAAGGCAACAATAAATTTACACGCTGCCGTTATGGAATCCAGTTTAACCATAATAGCTGTAGGAACACCGTATGATGGAGATGCCATTGATTTGCAATATATCGAACAGGTTTCAAAAGAAATTGGTGAGACATTAAAAGATAAAAAAACTTATCATGTTGTTGTTGTTAAAAGTACAGTTGTGCCAGGAACAACTGATGAAATAGTTTTGCCATTGCTTGAAAAGTACTCAGGAAAAAAAGCTGGATTAGACTTTGGTGTAGGCATGAATCCAGAGTTTTTAAGAGAAGGCACAGCAATAGCTGACTTTATGCAACCAGACAGAATAGTATTAGGAGGCATTGACACTAAAACTCAATACAAATTAGATCAGGCGTATGCTCCTTTTTTTGATACAGACAAATTAAAGACGGATAATAAGACAGCTGAGATGATAAAATATACCTCTAATGCATTGCTTGCAACTTTAATCTCATTTTCTAATGAAATTGGAAATTTATGTGCAACGCTTGGTGATATGGATGCTCTAGAAGTAATGAGAGGAGTGCATTTAGATAAAAGAATTTCTCCAATACTCAAAAATGGTCAACGAATTTCTCCCTCAATAACTTCATATTTAGAAGCAGGTTGTGGTTTTGGTGGAAGCTGTTTTCCAAAAGATGTAAAAGCCTTGATATCTCATGGTATGGATGCAGGCGAAAAGATGCAATTATTATCATCAGTTATGAATATCAATAATGATCAACCCAAAAAGGTTCTAAATCTTCTATCAAAACATTATCCAAAATTAGAGAATAAAAAAATTGCGATATTAGGGTTGGCATTCAAACCAGGAACTAATGATATGCGTGAGTCTCCTGCGATTCCAATCATTAATGATTTGCTTTATAAAAAAGCAATAATAAACGCCTATGATCCAGTAGCTCAGGAAGAGGCTAAAAAAATATTTTGTACAAAAAAAATAACATACTCTAAATCAGTTAATGAGGTTGTAAAAGGTGTAGATGCGGTACTTTTGCTTACTCGCTGGCAAGAATTCGAAGCTTTACCAGAGATTTTGAATGCTTGTGAAAAAATACCTTTGTTGATTGATGGGCGTCGCATGCTATCAAAAAATTGCTTACCTCGTTATGAAGGAATAGGTATTTAGAAAGGTATTAAAATGTTGAGCTTTAAAAATTCACCCATTGAGGATATTTATATAGTTAATATCAAGCCATTTAATGATATTAGGGGAGAATTTTCTCGTTTCTTTTGTGAAAAAGAGTTTAAAAAAATAGGATTAAATAAAAAAATTGTTAATGTAAATTATTCTAAAACTTTAAATAAGGGTGATGTAAGAGGGATGCATTATCAAGAACCTCCATATTCAGAAATTAAAATTATAAAGTGTATTAATGGAATAATTTATGATGTTGCTATCGATATGAGAGAAAATTCTCAAACTTATCTTAACTATTTTGGAATAGAGTTAAGCGAAGATAGTAATACAATGCTATATGTTCCAGAAGGATTTGCGCATGGGTACCAAGCTCTTACAGATAATGCTGAAATAGTGTACTTTAACACTCAATTTTATTCACCTGATCATGAAAAAGGCGTAAATATTCTCGATCCTATGATAGATATAAAATGGCCAATTTCAATTGGTAATCAATCTGATAAAGATAAAAATATAAAATTCATTAATTCGAACAAATAGGTCAAATATTTTATGAAAAAAATTGTTGTAACGGGTGCAAGTGGATTTATCGGTAAAAACTTAATAAAAGAATTAAGAAAACTGGATGTTGAGATAGTTGCAGTAGCAAGAAATATTAATGATATTAGCGAAATAGATAGAAGTATTAATTGTGTTGAGATGGATATTTCTAATCCATCTCAAGAATTTTTAGATGAAGTAAAATCATCAGATGTATTAATCCATCTTGCTTGGAATGGTTTAAGTGAATATAAATCGATGGAGCATATTAATACAGAACTGCCGACACACTTTAATTTTTTAAAATTAGTGGTTGAATCTGGTATAAAAAATATATGTGTAACAGGTACATGTTTTGAGTATGGTATTCAGTCAGGTGCGCTATCAGAAAGTATGGAAACTAGACCTATAACACCATATGGATACGCAAAAGATGCATTACGAAAGCAATTACAATTTCTTCAAAATGAGATATCGTTTAACTTAACTTGGCTTCGACCTTTTTATGTATATGGAGAAGATCAACCTGACAACACACTATACTCACAATTACGTATTTCAGCTGAACAGGGCGAATCTTTATTCAATATGTCTGGTGGAGAGCAGCTAAGAGATTATCTTCATGTAAGTGACTTGGTTCATAAGATTATTGATTTAGCCTTCTTGCAAAAAGACTTAGGTATCATCAATGTTTGTAGTGGCTTGCCTATTTCAGTAAAACGCTTAGTAGAGCAATGGATAAAAGAAAAATCATGGAACATTCAACCAAATACTGGTTACTACGGATATCCTTCTCATGAGCCAATGGCTTTTTGGGGTGATGTAACTAAATTTAATAAAGTGACGAATCTAAATAATGCTTAAAATTATAAAAGACTTATTTAAGTTACTTACATCTAATCAAAGAAAAAGATTTTATTTTCTTCAATTCCTTGTAATCATTATGGCAATATTTGAGGTTTTAAGCGTTGTGCTTATAGTAAATTTTATGAGTTTAGTTGGAGACGTAAGCCTACTTGAACAAACCGGCTTCATGGGCCAAATTTATAAAGCAAGTGGTATTTCATCAGAATCACAATTTTTATTTTTAACAGGCGTCTCTGTCTTAATTTTTTTATTATTTGCATCAATAATTTCTATGATTACAACATGGAGACTAGCAATGTTTGCTCAAAGAACTGGCACAGAGATAGCTGATAGACTTTACGACCATTTTTTAAATCAAACTTGGTTATTTCATGCATCTGGAAGCAGCGCAATTTTGACAAAAAAAATTGCAGTTGAATGCCTGAGAGTAACAGGCGGTGTTTTGCTACCTCTTATGTACATGAATGCAAAAATAGCACTCGTTACTCTATTAGGCTTAAGTATTTTTTTATTTGACCCAACAATAGCATTGATAGGTATTTCAGTTTTTGGAATTTCATATTTTCTTATATTCAAAGGAGTAAGACATTTGCTAAATAAAAACGGACAAGTAATATCAGAAGTTACTGAACAACGTTTTACCCTTATGAATGAAGGTTTTGGAGGCATAAAAGATGTTTTGCTTCTTGGAAGAAATTTTGATTTTATAAAAAGATTTAACAGATCTGGTAGACAACTTGCACATAGTCAAGGAATGAATATTGCGATTGCTGCCTCCCCAAGATATTTTGTTGAGCTAATTGCTTTTGGTTCTATAATATCACTCATTCTATATTTGATTGCGAGTTATGAAGGCAATCTTGGTATGATTCTGCCTGCACTATCGGTATATGCTGTTGGTAGTGTAAAATTATTACCGGCTTTTCAGCAAATTTACTCTGAAATTGCGACACTTAAGGCAAATATTCCTGCATTTTATTCTATACAAGATGACCTAAAAAACTCATTTCAAGAAAAGAAAATTTTGAAAGAAGCCGATCAAGCCATTTTAAATTTTAAAAAAAATATATCTTTAGAAAATATTACTTTTAACTATCCAGATATTGAAGAACCAACTTTAAAACAACTGAATATGTCCATTCCCGTTAACAGTGTTACGGGTATAGTTGGACCATCTGGATCAGGTAAATCAACTTTAGTTGACATATTGTTGGCTCTCATTGAGCCTCAAAAAGGTCAGTTGAAGGTTGATGACAATATTATCAATGACAAAAACCGCCGATCTTGGCAAAACATATTTGGTTTTGTAGCACAAAGTATTTTTCTATCAGAAGGAACGATTGCTGAAAATGTTGCATTTGGAATACCTGAAGATAAGATCGATTTTAAACAAGTTGAAAAAGCTCTTAATTTAGCTCATCTAAGTGAATTTGTAAAAAGTCTTAAAAATGGATTCCATACTAAAGTTGGCGAAAGAGGTGTTCAATTATCAGGAGGACAACGTCAGCGTATAGGTATCGCTAGAGCTCTTTATCATGAAGCTAAAGTGCTTGTGTTTGATGAAGCAACAAGCTCGCTTGATGGCATTACAGAAAAAATGATTATGCAAGCTATTAATGAATTTAGCGGCAAGAAGACTATTATTTTAATTGCCCATCGGCTAAAAACTGTGCAGAAATGTGATCAGATATTTTTCATAGATAATGGACAGGTTATAGATAAAGGTACATATAAAGAATTAATTAAATCAAATGAGCAATTTAAAAAGATGGCAACACATGCATAATCGGATGTATTTAATAAAAATTCTATGAATAAAAAATTTCTAATATCTGGAGGCGCAGGCTTTATTGGTTCTGCAGTAATACGTTATATTATCGATAATACAAGTCATAGCGTAGTTAATGTTGATAATTTAACTTATGCTGGAAATTTGGATTCTTTAGTATCAGTTGAAAATGACTCTAGATATGAGTTTGAAAAAGTTGATATTTGTAATGCAATCGACATAGGTCATGTTTTTAATAAACATAAACCAGATGTGGTTATGCATTTAGCTGCTGAATCTCACGTTGATCGTTCTATAGAAGGCCCCAGCAGATTTATTCAAACCAATATTTTTGGTACTTATGTTTTACTTGAGCAGTCAAAAGAATACTGGTTAAGTTTAAATGAAAAGAAAAAAAATAAATTTAAATTTCATCATGTTTCTACTGATGAAGTTTATGGTGATCTGGGTCAAAAAGACACTTTATTTACCGAGGAAACACCTTATGCACCAAGTTCACCATATTCGGCATCGAAAGCAAGCTCTGATCATTTAGTTCGCGCATGGCACCGAACTTTTAACTTGCCAACATTAATAACTAATTGTTCTAATAATTATGGACCATTTCAATTCCCTGAAAAGCTTATACCCCTTATGATTCTAAATGCTATTGAGGGAAAACCATTACCAGTTTATGGTAATGGAAAACAGGTTCGTGATTGGTTGTATGTTGATGACCATGCAAAGGCACTTCTTTTAGTTGCACTTGAGGGAGAAATTGGAAGCACATATAACATTGGAGGAAATAACCAAATACAAAATATTGAAGTAGTAAAAACTTTGTGTAGCATTCTGGATGATTTAGCGCCAAGCAAGATTGATGGTATAAGTTACTACAACCAATTAATTACCAATGTAGAGGATAGAGCAGGGCACGACTTAAGATATGCAATAGATGCAACTAAGATTGCTCAAGATTTAAATTGGAAACCCGATGAAACTTTTGCAACTGGCATCAAAAAGACAGTAGAGTGGTATTTAGAAAACATAAATTGGTGTAATCGTGTTAAAAATGGAAGCTATCAAGGAGAGAGATTAGGAGTTATTAAATCGTGAAAGGCATAATTTTAGCAGGTGGTTCTGGGAGCAGACTGTATCCAATCACTAAGGGCGTTTCAAAACAGTTACTTCCAGTATATGACAAGCCAATGATTTATTATCCTTTATCAGTTTTAATGTTAGCAGGTATAAAGGATATCTTAGTTATAACCTCACCAGAGGATCAAGAAAACTTCAATAGAATATTAGGTGATGGATCTGAATTTGGCATAAAGATTTCATTCAAAGTTCAACCATCATCAGATGGCCTTGCGCAAGCTTTTATAATTGGTGAAGATTTCATTGACAATGATAGCGTATGCCTTGTTTTAGGTGATAATATTTTTTGGGGACTGGGGTTCACTTCTATATTAAGTAAAGTAGTTGCTCAAAATAATGGGGCAACTATTTTTGGATACCAAGTTAAGGATCCTGAACGTTTTGGAGTGGTTGAGTTTGATAAAAATCAAAAGGTAATTAGTCTTGAGGAGAAACCTAAAAATCCAAAATCTAATTTTGCTGTAACTGGACTATATTTTTATGATAATAGTGTTGTTGAATTGGCAAAAAAGGTAAAACCATCAAGTCGAGGTGAATTAGAGATTACAACCTTAAATCAAATGTACTTGGAACAAGGAAATCTAAATGTTGAGCTCTTGGGAAGAGGTTTTGTTTGGTTGGATACAGGAACATTTGAAAGTTTGTTAGAAGCTGCAATGTTTGCTGAAACAATAGAAAAACGTCAAGGCTACAAGATTGCTTGCTTGGAAGAAATTGCATGGAGAAATGGATGGCTTACCAAGAACCAAGTTTTGGAAGTCGCAAACACATTGACCAAAAACAGTTACGGACAATATTTAAAATCTTTAGTTAAATAAATTTACTAAGTTTTATGAAATATATAATTAAGCTTGTAGGATAAAAAGTTGATTCCATTTAATAAACCACCATTTACAGGTATTGAAGAACAGTTTGTTCTTAAGGCAATGCAGAGTGAAAGTATCTCAGGCAGTGGTTCTTATGTGCAAAAATGTCAGAATTGGTTTGAAACTGAACTTTCTTGTAGTAAAGCTCTTCTTACGCCTTCCTGTACTGCTGCATTAGAGATGGCAGCAATTCTTATTGATATAAAACCAGGTGATGAAGTCATAATGCCTAGCTATACGTTTGTTAGTACTGCTAATGCTTTTGTAATGAGAGGAGGAAAGATTGTATTTGTAGATATTAGGCCAGATACAATGAATATTGATGAGACAAAAATCAAATCAGCAATTACAAAAAAAACTAAAGCTATAGTCCCAGTTCATTATGCAGGTGTTGCTTGCGAAATGGATGTCATTATGAAAATTGCTAAAGAGCACAATCTATTTGTTGTTGAAGATGCTGCACAGGGTATGATGAGTGAATACAACGGAAGACCGCTTGGAACTATAGGACATTTTGGAACCTATAGCTTCCATGAAACTAAAAACTATACAAGTGCAGGAGAAGGAGGATTATTAATAGTTAACGATAAGGTATTTGAGGATCGTGCTGAGATAATTAGAGAAAAAGGTACAGATCGTAGTCAATTTTTTAGAGGAATGATTGATAAATATAGCTGGGTTGATCTTGGGAGTAGTTACCTTATGAATGACGTAAGTGCTGCTTATTTATGGGGGAATCTTCAAAGACGTATTGAGATCAATCAATCTAGATTAAATCTTTGGCAAAAATACTATCAGTTACTTGAGCATCTCCAAGAAAAACAATTTATAGATCTCCCAACAATTCCGCAAAAATGTATACATAATGCACATATGTTTTATTTAAAAGTAAGAGATCTAAAAACCCGATCCAAACTCATAGAGCATTTAAAACAAAATAATATCTCTTCTGTTTTTCATTATGTTCCATTGCACTCTTCTTTTGCAGGTAAAAAATTTGGAATCTTTGAAGGTGAGGATAAGTTTACAACTTGTGAAAGTGAAAGAATTATAAGACTCCCAATGTATTATGGACTTGATTCAGTTTCTGTTAAAAAAATATGTCAAAAAATAGACCTTTTTTTTAAAAATTTATGAAAGATATATCAAATAAGCATATATTTATATGCATCGATCATGATTCCTTTATACAATTATTCATCGATGCACTTCTAAGCAAAACAAACTTAGAAAAAGATGATTTAGCCATTGTTATTATTCAATTTCAACCATCATACTCTTTTAATAAATTAATTGATGTAGAGTATATTGATTACACTGATGATATTATTCCAGATCTAGTTCAAGCAAAATCCATTACCTTCATTTCATTAAATAACTGGAATGCACCAGTTTTAAATAAAATAGTTACTCAGGATAATAAAATTGCTAGAAAGATAAATATTTTAATTACTGACGATGAAGTTGACAGATGGAATAAAAACTTCAATATAAATTCTTTTTTAAAAGAAGATGTTAGTCAACATATCTCAAAAGAAGTAATCAAGGCATTATCATATAATTTTAATTTTATTATGACTGATAATTTTCGCCATGTTGTGACTAAAATACTTAATAGAGATGTAAATACGGTAAATGCCTCAATTATTTTTGATATTTTATTAACTGATCAGTCTAATAAATTATTACAAATTGTTAATACAATACCCAAAGATCACAAAAAGATATTACTTGGTTCAAAAGCCGGTAGCTTTGGTTTCAGAGCAACAATTAAAATATTTAATTCTTTTAACAAGTTAAAAATGACTGATAGATATAAATTTGTTTGTCTTAATCAAGGCAAACATAAAATTGCTTTGATTTTATACGTTTTTTTTATGAAGATCTTTAAAAAAATCAATATACAGATAGAATTTTTTCCTCCAACAGACGCGCTTACATATAGTTCAATGTTGTCATCCATATCATATTTCATTTTACAAAATAGAGGTGGAGCCAGTTCTGCTAGAAATTATGCAAAATGGGGATGTGGTGTTTTGTGCGTTATGAATGACTCTCCAAATATAAAATTATTTAAAGATATTTTTAAAATTGATTTACTTAGTTTTAAAAACTTTGATGAAATCCCAAGTAAAATTAAAAATAGCAAGCATATTGATGTTCAACAAAACAGAAAAAAAATGATGGATGAAGAATCAAGATCAATTGATATTCTTTCTAAAATATATACTTAAATCAAATCATACTAATATGGATATAAATTCTACTCTTAATTTAATAGGACGAAATAAAGAGCTCTTTGAGGCAGACATGGGTAATTATGATAAGAAACTTAGAGAAGTAGTTTCTCTTTCGTCATTCTTAATTATTGGAGGAGCTGGATCAATAGGGCAGGCAGTAGTGAAAGAAATTTTTAAACGCAATCCGAGCAAGTTACATGTAGTTGATATTAATGAAAATAATTTAACTGAATTAGTAAGAGATTTAAGAAGTTCATATGGCTATATTGACGGTGATTTTAAGACTTTTGCATTGGATATTGGCTCAATAGAATATGATGCATTTATACAATCAGATGGAAAGTATGATTATGTATTAAATTTATCTGCTCTCAAACATGTTCGCAGTGAAGAGGATCCATTTACATTGATGCGAATGATCGATGTTAATATTTTTAATACAGATAAAACAATAAAACAAGCTATTAAAAACTCAACAAAAAAATATTTTTGTGTTAGCACTGATAAAGCTGCCAATCCAGTCAATTTAATGGGTGCGAGTAAAAGAATTATGGAGATGTTTTTGATGCGAAGATCAGAAGATATAAATATATCAACTGCAAGATTTGCTAATGTAGCTTTTAGTGATGGATCATTGCTACATGGCTTTAACCAACGAATCAATAAAAGACAGCCAATTGCTGCACCAAATGACATTAAACGATATTTTGTTACTCCAAAAGAAAGTGGAGAGCTCTGTTTAATGAGTTGTATTTTTGGAGACAACAGAGACATATTCTTTCCTAAACTAAGTGAATCACTTCATCTAATAACCTTCTCTGAAATCGCAGTAAAATATCTTAAGTATATTGGATATGATGCATATATGTGTTCTTCAGAGCAAGAAGCTAGAGATCTTGTAAAAACTTTACCAGAGCAGGGCAAATGGCCGTGCTTATTTACTAAAAGTGACACAACGGGTGAAAAAGATTTTGAAGAGTTTTATACAAATGAAGAAAGGCTCGATATGGATAAGTTTAAAAATATGGGGGTTATAAAAAATAAATTAGATTATGATGTTAATAAATTAAATAACTTTGAAGATGCAATCAATGAACTTAAGCAAAGTGAGAGCTGGAATAAAAAATTAATTTTAAAAGAGTTTTTTAATATAATACCTTCACTTAAATATATTGATACTGGAAAATATCTTGATGGAAAAATGTAACATGATATTTTTTATTGGAGGAAAGTTATGAATGAATTTAAACTTGGAAATAGAATGGTTGGCTATCAACATCCACCTCTAGTTATAGCAGAAATAGGCATAAATCATAATGGATCTTTGGATAATGCAATAAGTTTAGCAGATGATGCTATTGATGCTGGTATAGAGGTTATTAAGCACCAAACTCATGTTGTAGAAGATGAGATGACGTCTGAAGCTAGATCTGTAATTCCAGGAAACTCTGATAAATCTATCTATCAAATAATGGAAGAGTGTGCATTAAATGAAGAAGATGAGGTCTCTTTAAAAGAGCACGTAGAATCAAGAGGAAAAATTTTTATAAGCACACCTTTCTCTAGAGCTGCTGCTGATAGGCTGGAAAGAATGGGAGTTTGTGGTTATAAAATAGGATCTGGTGAATGTAATAACTATCCATTAATTGAGCATATAGCTTCATTTAAGAAGCCTATTATTTTGAGTACTGGCATGAATGACTTAGATAGCATTCGCCCAGCTGTCGAAATCCTAAGAAGACATCAAATTCCATATGCCTTATTACATACAACTAATATTTATCCAACTCCAGATCGTTTAGTGAGACTTGGTGCAATGAATGAGCTTCAAGACACTTTTAGTGATGCTGTGATTGGCTTGTCTGATCATACAGTTTCAAATCATGCTTGTTTTGGTGCTGTTGCACTTGGTGCCTCAATTCTCGAGCGACATTTTACAGACTCAATGACAAGAGAAGGCCCGGACATCATAAATTCTATGGATCCATCAGCAGCTAAAAAATTAATTCTTGGAGCAAATACTATTTTTGAACAAAGAGGTGGCTCAAAAGGACCTGTAGATGAGGAGTTACCAACTATTAAATTTGCTTTTGCTAGTATCGTTTCTATTAATGATATTAAAAAAGGAGAGATTTTTTCTAAAGATAATTTATGGGTAAAAAGGCCTGGCACTGGTGAAATTCTTGCAGAGGAGTTTGAGTCCATTTTAGGTAAAAAAGCTAGTAATGATATCTCATCCGGCCAACAGCTCAAACGAGAAGATATTCAATAATAAATCATTTTTTAGATTATAAATTATGAATAAAATTGGACTCTACGGAGGTTCAGGATTTGTTGGAACACAGTTTCAATCAATGATAGAAAAACAAAGCAACTTTAATAACTCTGAGATTAATATGATTCCTCATAGAGGATCTTCAGAAGAAATCAAAATAGCTTTGGAAAAATTAGATGCTTTAGATAATTCTAATAATACAACTTCTATACTTTATCTTGCTGAAAATAATGAAATTACTGATGCAGACAAACTCAGCTCAGACTATATAGAAAACAACGTTAAAAGACTAAAATTTATCTTATCTAATACCAGATCTAAATTAATTTATGCCTCTTCTGTTGCAATATATGGAGATTTATCCGAAATTCCGCATAGTCCTTCAGATAAATTAAACATAATTAATACATATTCAAAATCTAAATTTGAATGTGAAAAACTAGTTTTGCAAGCTGGGGGAGTGGTTGCAAGACTAAGTAACATCTATGGACCAGGAATGAGCAAAAAAAATATAATATCTGACATACTTAAACAAATAAAAGTTAAAGGAATAGGTTCTATAAATATCATCGATGGCTCTCCTATAAGAGACATGATTCACATTTCAGATGTAACCTCATGTTTATTATCAATGACAAAAATACAAAAGAAAGGAATTTATAATGTTGCTACTGGAACTAGTATTTCTATGAAAGATTTGGCACTAATGATTCTTAAAGTTGCTAATTTTGAGGAATATAAACTTGTGGAATTAAAACATAATAAAACTAATTCATGTATATCATTGGATATTTCCAATACAAAGAAAACTTTTGCATGGAGTCCAAGTATAAGTCTTCAAGATGGACTAAAAGAATTAGTATAAAATTATTATAGGAGCTTTTTATGAAGAAAATAATTGCAGTTTTTACTGGTAATAGAGCTGAGTATGGATTGCAGTATCCTGTTCTTAAAGCAATTGACGCTCATCCAGACTTAGAATACAGATTAATAGTTTCTGGTGCTCATCTTGATAAAAATTTTGGAAATACTATTCAAGAAATTAATGATGATGGATTTGAAATTCATGCTCAAGTAGATATTACTCTTGATGAAAGTTCACCATTTGCTACATCTCAGGCTATAGGGACTGGTGTTTTATCAATAGCCGATGCACTTTCAAAGATTAAACCAGATATTTTTGTGGTATATGCAGACAGATTTGAGGGTTTTGCTGCGGTAATAGCTTCAACACAAATGAATATTCCAACCGCACATATCGAAGGTGGTGATATAACAGAAGGAGGTGCTTTGGATGATTCTGTAAGGCATGCAATGACCAAATTGGCGCATATTCACTTTACAACTAACCAACAAGCGAGCAATAGATTGCTTGCAATGGGAGAAGCTTCGTGGAGGGTTCATACTGTTGGATTCCCTGCTATCGACTTAATTCAAGATAATAATTATGCAACATCTAATGAATTAGTTGATCTATATAATTTAGATTTAAAAAAGCCAATTGTTATATTTACACAGCATTCAGTTACCACAGAATTTCATGAAGCAGCAAATCAAATTAAGCCTTCCTTATTTGCGCTTAAAAAGTTAGCTTTAGATGGCTATCAAATAATCATTACGTACCCAAATAATGATGCAGGCGGAAGAAAAATTATTGATGTGATAAATCATTTTAAAAACACTGAGTTTTCTAATGTTGAGAATATTCAAATATATTCTTCACTTGGAAGATATAATTATCATGGTATTTTAGCTTTAGCATCAAACCCAGATCATAAAATTTGCTGTGTTGGAAATTCATCTTCTGGAATAAAAGAAACTCCTGCTTTTGGCTGTCCAACTGTGAATATCGGATCTCGTCAAGAGGGAAGACTCAGAGCAGATAACGTTATTGAAGCTGACTATAGTGTAGACAATATATATGATGCAATAAATTCATGCATACACGATAAAAATTTTAGAGATATATCATTTTCTTGTATTAACCCATACGGGATTGGAGATGCTGGTATAAAAATTGCTAAAGTTCTTCACGAAACTGAAATAGATCCGAAGAAATTGCTAAGAAAGGAAATGATGCTATCTGGAACTGAGAAAAATGGCTGGTATCAATAATATAGTATGTTAATAGAATATTCAGAAAATCAAGCACAATCAACGTCTTCAATTAAAGATTGTATTAAGTTGCTAAATAAACTTGAGCTTAAGATTCTTTTTATTTTGGATGAAAATAATAAATTGGTAGGTACACTTACTGATGGTGATATTAGAAGAGCAATTCTAAATGGCAATGAATTATCTGACTCAATTCTAAAAGCCATGAATAAAAATTTTATAAAATACACTAAGGGATCTGATTTATCAGATATTGAAAATAAAGTTCTTAAAGATGATCTTCAGGCTATTCCTGTTCTTGCATCTAACGGAACTATATTAGAGGTTCATGCTGCAGGAGTTCACCTGAAACAAGCCAAAAATGATAATACTGTTTTGTTAATGGCAGGTGGCTTTGGAACAAGATTGACTCCTTTGACTGATGACTGTCCCAAACCTTTACTCAAAGTTGGAGAAAAGCCAATCATTCAGACAATAATTGAAAACTTTATAGAACATGGGTTCCATAATTTTGTTATTTCTACTCACTATAAATCAGAAATGATTAAAGATTACCTTGGACATGGAAACAATTTAAATTGTTCGATAGAGTATTTGCAAGAAGAATCACCTTTGGGGACAGCAGGATGCCTAAGTCTATTGTCAGAAAAACACCTTAACAAGCCATTATTTATGATGAATGCAGATATATTGACTAAAGTAAATTTTACTCAATTATTAGATTTCCATTTAAAAGCTAAGACATCAATAACAATGTGTGTTCGTAATTATACCCATCAAATCCCATATGGAGTAATAAGAACAAATGATCACCTTATTGAATCAATTGATGAAAAACCAACTAAAGTTTCAAAGGTAAATGCGGGAATTTATGTTGTTAACCCCGATACAATTAAAAATTTAACAAAAGGTAAAAATATAGATATGCCATCATTAATTAATAATGAGTTAGAAAAAAACAGCTCATCTGTTAGCGTTTTTCCGATTCATGAATATTGGTTAGATATTGGTCAAATTGAAGATTATCAAAAAGCACAAGTTGATTTTATATCTAATTTTTCTAATGAATAAGAATTTATTTGTAGC
>Ga0163109_10001892_pt1 | contig 16446 bp, 9 predicted proteins | sample CRUFie1St13metaG_FD_108704 | JGI IMG/M metagenome (GOLD analysis project Ga0163109, IMG submission 108704) | Marine microbial communities from the Costa Rica Dome - CRUD Field 142mm St13 metaG | ecosystem: Environmental > Aquatic > Marine > Oceanic > Photic zone | place: Costa Rica: the Eastern... | reverse complement strand
TTTCGAGGATTCTTTCTCAACATAATTATCCGTTTAAATTTCCGAAAATTACAGAAGCTCTCAATTCTCTTAAATAAAAGGATCATTTTTCTTGCGACGCATCGGGCTTTTTGTACTGATGGTGATCAATGGGAATCTTTTGGGGTAAAAAGATACATTTAATTTTTTTTGGGTGGTATGTAGTTTTTTTTCATTCGCTTCATGGCGAAATGAGAAAAGCCGATGTTGTTATTTACGGAGGGACTTCCGCTGCTATATCATCGGCTGTACAGGTCAAAAGAATGGGGAAGACTGTTCTGGTGGTTTCTCCTGATTTGCATCTGGGAGGACTCTCGAGTAGCGGGCTTGGTTGGACGGATAGTGGGAAAAAAGAGGCAATTGGTGGGATAGCTCGGGAATTTTACCACCGGGTATGGCGTCATTATCAAGGAACAGAAGCCTGGTCTTGGCAGAATCGCGAAGACTATGGCAACCGTGGTCAGGGTTCACCTGCGATTGATGGAGATCGTCGAACCATGTGGATTTTCGAACCAAAGGTGGCCGAAATGATTTTTGAATCCTGGGTTAAGGAAAATGATATTCAGGTATATCGGGACGAATGGCTGGATCGTGTTAATGGAGTAAAAACGGAAGGGGGTAAAATAATCTCTATTAGTACACTTTCAGGTAATACTTACCAGGGTGATATGTTTCTGGACTGTACCTATGAAGGAGATCTCCTGGCCTCGGCGGGGGTTTCTTACTTCGTTGGACGGGAAGCCAATTCAGTTTATGGAGAAACTTTGAGTGGAGTACAGACTAAGAATGCGACAAAACATCAATTTTCCGGTATGGTGGACCCGTTTATTCAGGAAGGTAACCCGCAGAGTGGATTACTCGCCCGCATAAGCGATTCGGGACCGGGGGAGGAAGGCACCGGAGACCGTAAGATGCAGGCATACAATTTCCGGGTTTGTTTGACTCAGGTTGAAGAAAACCGCATCCCTTTCCCGAAACCCGAAGGCTATGATGCAACTCAGTATGAATTGTTGTTGAGAACCTTGCAAATGGGATCAAGGCATGTTTTTGGAAAGTTTGATCCCATTCCCAATTCAAAAACAGATACGAATAATCATGGTCCCTTCAGTACCGATAATATAGGGATGAATTATGACTACCCCGATGGTTCCTATGAACAGAGAAAGCAAATCGTGGCTGAGCATGAAAAGTATCAAAAGGGGTATTTCTATTTTCTAGCTAATGACCCGAGAGTTCCAGAGGAAGTAAGGGTGCGAATGAGCCTTTGGGGGTTAGCTAAAGATGAATTTTCAGATAATGGACATTGGCCACACCAGATTTATGTTCGGGAAGCCCGACGTATGGTTAGTAATTTTGTAATGACAGAATTACACCTTAAGGGGCAAAAAGAGACGCCCCATTCCGTTGGCATGGGCTCCTACAATATGGATTCTCATCATGTGCAGAGATATGTTGCGAAAGATGAAAAAGGTCGTGCGTATGTACTCAATGAGGGTGACATACAAATCAACCCGGGTGGCCCGTACCAAATTTCTTATGACTCGCTTATTCCCAAGCGGGGAGAATGTTCTAATTTATTGGTTCCAGTGTGCATATCCTCTTCGCATATCGCGTTCGGTTCCATCAGGATGGAACCGGTTTTTATGATATTGGGTCAGTCTGCAGCAACGGCTGCCGTTTTGGCACTAGAGGCAAAAGTGGATGTCCAGTCGTTATCATATGAAGATTTGAAGAAAAAATTAGTGGATGACGGCCAAGTTTTAGAATTAGAGAGAAAAGATATTGTAAGTTATGGGGTGGGTATTGATCCGAAGTCTGTTTCAGGAATTGTGGTGGATGACACAAGTGCGAAATTCTCAGGCGAGTGGGTTCGGAGTTCTTCGCTTCGCCCGTTTGTGGGAAATTGCTATTATCATGATGGAAATACGGGTAAAGGAATGAGGTCGGCCAAATTTCCCTTTCAAGTGGATAATAAAGGATTACATGAAGTTCGCGTATCCTTTCTTCCTCATGGTAATCGGGCAGGAAAGGTGAATTACGAGGTAATCTCCGCCAAAGGCAAGGTTGCCGTCACTCTGGATCAAAGGAAAAAAGGAGACGGTGAAAACTTTTGGCATTCACTTGGTTCCTTTTCTTTTGAACCTGATCAGGAATATTCGATTACAGTAAGTAATGAAAACACCGAAGGATTTGTAATTGTTGATTCTGCCCGAATTATTCCGCTTGTTTTAGAATAATCATTTAGAAAGAGGTTTGGTGAAACTTTCCTCGCCTTTCCTCGTTATTTATATGTATGTCCAATTTCAATTCATCGCCAAATCTTTCCTTGGGTATGAATGAATTTGGAATGAAGACATCTCATTTGATAACTTCAATGCCTGTGGACAAGGAGCAAACAAGGATCGCTGAAATTGCTCAGGGCAATAATGACGCACTGGTTAGTTTGATCGCGGATTGGAAAAAACCAATGTATGCTTATTTCTATCGTTCCTTGTATAATTCTGCAGATGCGGAAGATCTTACCCAAAAGCTATTTCATCGTATTTATCGGGCAGCAGGAAGTTATCAGCCAAAAGGAAAGTTTTCGAGCTGGCTCTTCACTATTGCTCGTAATCTTTTGATTGATGAATTGAAGAAAAAATCCCGTAGACCCAATGAATCAACTTTACTCGAATATCAAATTGCCGATGAATCTCGATCGAGTAAGGAAGAGTTACATGAAATTCTTGCCCATGAATTAAATAAACTTTCTGAAAATCACAGAACCGCCTTACTTCTGCGTGTTCAGCAGGAGTTGAGTTATCGAGAGATAGCAGAGATTATGCATACCAATGAATCAAATGTTAAAACCTGGATTTTTAGGGCGAGGACAGTCCTGAGGAAATCCATAAAACTACATGACTAAAATGAAAAAAGAACCCATGGGAAATAATTCTGATATCGATGAGTTTTTAAAATGCCAACGGGAGACCAGTGAATTCCAGTTGGATGATCAAAAACTTGCGAACGAGATAAAGACCAAGGCGAGAAGATCGAAAGTTTTTACTAATTTTTCTTACATCGTTTTACCCTTGGCTGCCTGTTTTGTGGCTTTGATTAGCTGGCAAATCAAAGATAAACCTTGGTCTATGAATGAAAAGGTTGCCCATTCTATGGACAACACTCAAGAGCTTGACTTTGCATCGGATTTATCCTCTGAAGATCTAGAACTTCTTGATGATTGGCTCCTTGCAGCACCCGATTTCGTTGATTTCTTCTCAGTTGACTATGATACGAGTTACGAACTGCTCGTATCTCTCGAAACGATTCCATTGCCATGAAAACTATTAAAATCTTTACTGTACTTGTGGTGTTTCCAGTCTTTTTGGGCTTTTCAGGTTGGCTGAATGCCGAAGAAGCGGATTCTAATGTTTCTAAATCAGAGGACTTTAGGAAAAGGGGTAAGCAAAGAAATGAAGCTAATCCTGTACATGTTGGAGAGGAAGAGATTCGTATGTTGAGGAGATTGCTTGAACTGCCTCCTCATCGTTTACGAGTGCTACGAAAAACAATCGAGCGAATGGAAAAATACTCCGATGAAGAGCGTGAATTGATGAAAAAAAAGCTTGCCCTCTTTAGAGCAGAAGGGCCCGAAGAAAGGCGAAGAACACTTGAGCATTTAAAGAAGAGGCATGACTTGCTTAAACTATATCTGTCAAAGTTTCGTCCAGAGAAAAGATTAACCGAAGCAAAAAAGTTTTATGCTCTATCGCTGCAGGATAAAAAGAAGTTTTTGGAAGATTTAAATAACACTGTAGAAAAAGGGAAGTAGCTTTACTTTTAATACAGCAAGCGACTTAGCATTTAAAAGTTTGGACTCGCTTCAAATTATTCTTGCCTGTGAGGATGATTGTAGAATGTTATAAAAGTTTGCTAATTTATGAAATCTAAGAGTTTTAAACAGACCTATTCCTATTCACGTCGCACATTTATAGGGGCAGCCGCTTCTTCAGCTTTTGCGTTTACATTTGTACCCAGCAGGGTCTTTGGTGCCAATAGCCGTTTGCAAGTTGCGGGCGTGGGAGTTGGCGGAAAAGGAAAAGGTGACTTCGATGGTTTAGCTATGCATGGTGATGTGATAGCTGCATGTGATGTGGATGCGAGAAGACTGGATGTAGCCACGCGTAAATATCCCGATGCCGTGAAATTTTCGGATTTTCGTGAAATGATCAGTCAGTTGGGAGATAAGATTGATGTCATGAATGTGAGCACGGCTGACCATACTCATGGCCCGGCAGCAATGATGGGAATGCGATGGGGAATTCATGTATATGTGCAAAAACCACTCACTCACACTGTCTGGGAAGCAAGGCAACTAGCTGAGATGGCTCGCAAAAATAACATTTGTACTCAAATGGGGAACCAAGGAACCGCAGCGGATGGTCTTCGTGAAGGAGCTGAATATATCCGGGCAGGTGGACTTGGGGATGTGAAAGAAATTCATGCATGGACGAACCGTCCGGTTTGGCCACAAGCTCCCATGATTACGGCAAGGCCGACTGAAACCATGTCCGTCCCTGATCATTTGGACTGGAATTCATTTATTGGACCCGCTCCGATGCGCCCTTACCATTCATCCTACACTCCGTTTAAATGGAGAGGCTGGTGGGATTACGGTACTGGCGCTCTCGGTGACATGGCCTGCCATACCACCAATCTCGCGTTCATGGGTTGTGAGCTAACCCAGCCAACATCCATAGAATCTGTAAATACTGGTCCAATTAACGAGGAAACCTTTCCTTCATGGGCAAGTATCAATTTGGATTTCCCAAAAACTGATAAGCGTGGTCCTATCAAGTTCCATTGGTATGAAGGAAAAGTTGGTAACAATGGGAAAGATAACAAAGGAAAGAAAAATCTTCCGCCATTGGATCTTCTGCATGGAGCAACTCCCAAAAATAGCGGACTACTTATTGTCGGAACCGAAGGAAGCTTGCATTCTCCAAACGATTATGGTGCGGATTGGTCCGTTTATAAGGGAGGTAAGTGGCATAAACGAAGTGAGGTTGATATGCCTGAACAAACTTTACCAAGAAATGGTCGAGGAGATAACGGGATGAAGGAAGAACTGGTAAAAGCGATTCGGGAAGGTAAGCCAGAGATCGCTATGTCTAATTTCAATTATTCTGGTAATCATACCGAGGCGATTCTCCTTGGTAATGTGGCTATGCGTGCGGGTGGAAAATTCACTTGGGACGCCAAAAATATGAAAACCAATCGTAAAGATACAGATAAGCTTATAAGCAAAGTATACCGTGCAGGTTGGGAAGTAGACCCAGCCTAGGATAACTCAAAATATTTACCTGTAAAAAAGCCCTCTGTTAGACCAGAGGGCTTTTTTGTGTACGATTTCTTAAACAGTAAAAGTTTGAGAGCCCATAAATTTGACCTATGCTAACGGCTCGTGAAATCTTACCCGTTTTTTATTGTTAATGCCTTTGGGGCAGGTCCTTTATCGGGAAATCCTGCGGGTGTGTGCATTTTAGATGAATGGTTGGCAACAGATGAACTTCAGTGTGTGGCTCAACAAGCTAATCTGCCAGAAACGGCTTTTTTGATTCCAACCCATGATCAAACATGGGCAATTCGGTGGTTTAGTGTGAAGCAAGAGATTGATCTTTGTGGTCATGCCACCTTGGCAGCAGCCCACTGTGTTTTCAACTCTGAGGGATATAGAAGCAAAAAGAGTGTCCGGTTTTCATCGAACAGTGGATCCTTGGAAGCCAAAATTCATGCAGATAAAATGATTTCTATTTCCCTACCCGTTGCCAAGTACAGGCCATCATCTCTCTCAACGGTATTGGTTGAAGGCTTGGGTGCATATCCAGAATCGGTATGGTTGGGGTCGAATTACCTTTGTCTGTTTGATTCTCAAAAAACGATCGAGTCATTACAGCCGGATTTTAAGACTCTCATGAGTTTGCCGGATGGATTGGGGGTTGTCGTCACTGCGCCCAGTACTAAGCCGGAATATGATTTCGTATCGAGGTATTTTGCACCACGAATAGGCATTGATGAAGATCATGCGACCGGTTCTGCTCATTGTATGCTGGTTCCCTTTTGGGCGAAGAGGCTTTCGCGTTCGAAATTGGATGCATTTCAGGCCTCTCCTCGAGGTGGCCGGTTCCGAGGCGAAGTCTTGGGTGAAAAAGTTAGACTTCGGGGAAATACCGAAGAGTTTTTGAAGGGAACGATTCGACTTTAGAATGAGCTTACTTGGGCGTTGGTCCTGATAATATTTTATTCCTTTTAAGATACTTGTTACTTGTATCAAGCTGATTCCAAGACAAAATTGTTAGCATGTTTGCTACTTTTCCATGCTTAGGTTTCCTGACCTTTTGTTTATCTCTTTTTTCGTCTTTGTTGATTGCTGAAGAAAAGAAGGAAATTAGCTACCACAAAGAAATTAAACCGATATTTCAGTCTAATTGTAACGGTTGCCACCAGCCTGCAAAACAAAAGGGTGATTATCTGATGACTGAATTTACTGCTCTTCTGGAAGGGGGAGAGACGGGCAAACCTGCCATCGTTCCCGGTAAACCAGAAGAGAGCTACTTATTCAGCCAAATTAAACTTGATGCAAAGGGTAATGCTGAAATGCCGAAAGGAAGAGATGCAAAACCTTTGCATGCAGTGGAAATATCCAAGATTGAACGCTGGATACGGGAAGGTGCGGTGGATGATTCACCAGAAGGTGAGGGAAGTCTGTTTAGCATGGAAAACAAACCAGTGTATAAAAAGTTACCTTTGATCCGAACACTTGCACACACACCTGACGGGCAGTACATGGCTCAAAATGGTTTCCATGAAGTAATAATTGCGAAAAGTGGAAGTGGCCAAGTGGTTGCAAGAGTAGTCGGTTTATCCGAGCGTATTGAATCGATTGCTTTTTCTCCGGACGGCAAGATGCTAGCCGTGGCAGGAGGAAAGCCCGGATCCATGGGAGAAATACAAGTTTGGGAGTGGGCTCGATCCAAACTCTTACTTTCGCATTCCGTTACTTATGATACTCTTTATGGGGTTTCCTGGTCTCCAGACGGTAAATCGGTTGCTTTTGGTGCAAGCGATAATGCCGTTCGAGTGATAAATGCTAACAACGGGATGCCTGAAGTCTTTATGGCAGGTCACAATGACTGGGTTCGGGGAACCATTTTTTCTGCCGATGGAAAAGCGGTATTCTCGGTGAGTCGCGATAAAACGGTTAAGCAGACAGATATAGCCACGGAAAGGTTTGTTGGAAATGTGACCACACATACCCCGGGAGTTCTTAATGGTGGACAAAATGCCATAGCGGTTCGGCCGGGAAAGACTGAACTTTTGGTGGGGGGGGCAGACGGCAAATCGAAACTTTTCCGACAATCCACAAAAGCGGCCCCTGCAGGAGGTGGAAACCCAAATCAAATACGAGAGTTTAAAGAGCAAATGGGAAGAATATTTGCCGTTTGTTTTAACCCTAAAGGGAATCTATGCTTTTCGGGAAGTAGCCTGGACGGTAAGGGCGAGGTGAGATGCTTTGAAGTGGATTCAGGTAAGCAATTATGGTCAAGGGAATTTGTGAACTCTCCAGTATATGCGTTGTCCGTTCCCCTGAATGGAAAAGAATTGGCTGTCGGCGGCTATGATGGTGAAATCAAGATATTGGCCGTTTCATCAGGCGAAACAATTCGGTCTTTTGCTCTTCCGGTTCTTAATTCCAACTCTGGGCAGAAAAATAAAGATGAATTATTTAAGGCTTTTCCCCAAATGGATTTGATCGCCGAGGAATCACTTCCCGAAAATATAGAGGTTAAAAGTTTAAGTACTTTTCCCGCAGGAATCTCGATTACTTCTCCCATAGAATATGCTCAAATCCTGGTTGAGGCGGACCTTGGTGGAGGGAGGGTTGCGGATGTAACCAGAATGGTTCAATGGTCAGGAATAGAAAATATTGGAAAAGTAGATAACCGTGGACTTTTCACTCCAATCAAGAACGGTACAGGTATACTCAGTGCTTCCCTTGCTGATAAATCCATAAAGATGAAGATTTCAGTCGCAGGTCTAGGAAATGAGTATCCCCCGGATTTTATTTCAGAAGTGAATCCGGTTATTTCAAAACTTGGATGCAATGCTGGAACCTGCCACGGGGCCAAAGATGGGAAAAATGGATTTAAGCTTTCATTACGGGGATATGATGCTTTGTACGATATACGCGGATTTACGGATGATATGGCATCGCGGCGGGTGAATATGGCCGCACCTGAAAGAAGCCTCATGCTCCTGAAAGCAACAGGAAAGGTTCCTCATGAGGGCGGTCAATTGACTAAAGGTGACTCCCGTTACCACCGGATAATCAAAACCTGGATTGGGGATGGTGCGACGGTTGATATGAAAGCAAGAAGAGTAAGGGAGATTAAGCTATATCCACAAAATCCTGTGGTGGAGGAAATAGGGGCGACTCAGCAGTTTCGTGTCGTTGCCTTTTATGAAGACGGTTTGGTCAGGGATGTTACCCGTGAAGCATTTGTGACCAGTGGCAATGGTGAAGTGGCCGAGCATGATACTCTTAGCTTGATGACTACCTTACGCAGAGGGGAAGCACCTATTTTAGCCAGATTTGAAGGCAGATATGCGGCCACAACCCTTACGGTTATGGGTGATCGTTCAGGCTTTGTTTGGAAAGAAACAAGTTCGAATAACCAAATAGATAAGTTCGTATCTGAAAAATGGAAAAGGATGAAAATTCAACCTTCGGCAATGGCTTCCGACCTGGATTTCCTTCGGCGCATTTATTTGGATCTTACAGGACTACCGCCTTTGGATTCAAAGGTGGCCAGTTTTCTCGAGGATAAACGACCAACCCAACTGAAGAGAAATGAATTAATTGATCAGTTGATAGGGAATGACGAATATGTCGAGCACTGGTCGAACAAGTGGGCGGATATGCTACAGGTGAATGGAAAGTTTTTGGGGAGGGCAGGGGCTTCCTCCTTACGAGACTGGATCGAAAACGAAATTCGGACGAATACTCCGTACGATGAATTTGCTCATAAGGTGCTCACTGCTTCCGGTTCAAATAAACAAAACCCGCCAGCATCTTATTATAAAATCTTGAGGACACCGGAAGATACGATGGAAAATACTACCCATTTATTTCTCGCGACGCGATTTAACTGTAATAAGTGCCATGATCACCCCTTTGAGCGGTGGACCCAGGATCAATACTACGAAATGGCCGCCCATTTCGCCCAGTTTAAGTTGGAAAAAGACCCGGCAGCAGGCAAGCAGACGATAGGCAAGACCGCTGTGGAGAGAGCGAAACCACTCTATGAGATCGTCAAAGATGTGAAGACTGGAGACATTAAGCACGAGAGGACCGGGCAAGTAACGGCCCCGGATTTTCCCTATCCGGCAAAATTTGATGATAACGCATCTTTTTCTCGCCGAGACCGGTTGGCTGCCTGGATGACTTCGGCGGATAACCAATACTTTGCCCGTAGTTATGTGAACCGTATTTGGGGTTATCTGTTTGGAGTAGGCATCATTGAGCCAATTGACGATATCCGCGCCGGTAATCCTCCCAGTAATCCAGATTTGCTGGATTATCTAGAAAGCGAGTTTGTATCCAGTGGTTTTGATGTGCAGCACGTAATCCGTTTGATTTGCCAATCCAGAACTTACCAATTGTCCGTCGAGACGAACAAGTGGAACGAGGATGATCAAATCAATTTTTCGCACGCACTTCCCCGAAGACTTTCGGCTGAAACTCTATTGGATGCAGTGTACACTGTGACAGGCTCACAAACAAGATTTCCGGGTGTTCCTGCGGGTACCCGTGCTGCCTCTTTGCCTGATGTTGGAATTTCTCTTCCTGATGGTTTTCTTGGCACTTTTGGAAGACCTGCCAGAGAAACATCTTGTGAATGTGAAAGAAGCGGTGAATTGCAACTTGGTCCGATCATGGCACTGGTCAGTGGTCCAACTGTAAATAACGCGATTTCTGATCCGAAGAATGCAATTTCAAAGTTAGCCAAGGAAGAGTTGGATAACCGAAAACTGATCGATCGTTTATTTCTTCGTATTTTAAATCGCCCAGCATCGGAAAAGGAGATTAACCGGAGCCTGAGGCTTTTTACTGAAACGATTGAAGGAGACCACAAAACATTGATCGTACGATTAGAGGAGGCGGAGAGTAAAATTAAAGATTGGTTGCAAAAAGAGGAGGAAGCTCGTGCACTCGCAATTGCAAATGCCCAAGAGAAACTGAATGCTTACAAAGAAGAGACCGCCGCTGCGGTTAAGGAAGCCAATGATAAGCGCCGTGCAAGGATTGACAGTGCCCAGGCCAATCTTTCTAAGTTCGATGCTTCTCTTACTTCCAAGCTAGTCAAATGGGAAAATGATTTCTCATCAGGCAAAAATGAATGGTCGAATTTAAATCTTACCAAAATAAGTTCGAAGATGCCCGGAGTTAAATTCGAAGATCAACAGGATGGTTCCATTTTCGTGGGGGGTCGTAGTGCAAAAGGGTTTTACAAAATTTCAACCTCATCGCCATTAAGTAAAGTTACTGGATTACGGATTGAAGCTATGCAGGACGGACGTTTGCCGAGAGGGGGACCTGGTCGGGCACCAAATGATGGGAATTTCGTGCTTACAGAACTTGAGGTAACCGCCCGCCCAACCAAGGATTTGAAATACTGGAAAACGATTCATAACTCAAAATGGGAGAGTTCAGCCATTCCAGCATCGTGGAAAGTAAATGCTGGTTCTTTTCTTGATGAAAGCAATCAATCTGCAGTGCTTCGTAAAAAAGAACAGGAAGGATCTGTGCGGATGAGTGAGTTTTTTCATGTTGGTCCATTCACGGGGGTTGGTTTCGATCAAAAAGCAGGTCCCGAACTTGCCTCGACTTTCGATCGCCAGAAGACTTATCAGCATGCAGGTGAATCTTTGAAATGGGTAAGCAAACCCGAGTGGAAAGATGGTGAACTTTACGGGGCTGTCTTTAGTTCGGAGAATTCATCGAATTACTTGGTTAAAGAAATTGAGGTCTCTGCAGACACGGAATTACCAGTCAGTCTGGGTAGTGATGACGGAATTAAGGTATTTCTGAATGGTCAAAATATCTTATCGAACAACATTGGACGAGGTGCGGCACCCGATCAGGAGAAACTGGTCCTCAAGCTGAAGAAAGGTAAGAATCTTTTACTATTGAAAATCCATAATGGCGCCGGGCCATCTGGATTTTATTTCAAATCAGGCATAGGGCAGTCCACATTACCAGGCTTTAGCTTCAATGGTGAATTATCTCCCGGAAGTTATGTACTTTTATTCAAGGGACGAAATGTTGCTAAGTCTCAGGCCAAAGTGGTTCTGCCTGAATCCGTGAAAATAGCAAATAAAGCAAGTAATCACTCGGTCCAATTGAAAGGAGATAATGACTGGCATGATTATCGAATCGAATTTCTTTTAGAAAAAGATTCTAAAAGCTTTGAGTTTTTACTTTCTGATAAGACCGCCATTCAATCTATTCGACTATACCGGAATGCACTTCCTCAAAAACTGTCTTTTGAGAATGCGCTCGCGACCTTCAGTCAAGGGGGGTATGCGGTGGCCACTGCGGTTGATGGAAAAGTGGCTCCTTCGAGTAACGGTTGGGCGATTTCTCCGCAAATGGGCAAAACTCACTTCTCGTCTTTTCAGGTTAAGAATCCCGTCAGTTTTGATGGACCCACTGAATTGGAGATTTTCATGAAGCAAGAATTTCAAAGCGGACAGCATTCTTTGGGTAGATTCCGAGTGGCTGTCACCGATATCGATAAGCCGATATCTTATGGTCTGCCTGATGAGATTGTGAAAATCTTCGCCGTTGCCAAGGATAAGAGATCTCCTGAGCAATTGAAGAAAGTATCTGACGCATTTAAGGCGGGAAATCCGGAAAGAGTTGCTTTGAACAAAGCTTTGATTGAAGCAAGTAAATCTTTACCCAAAGACCCAAATCTTACTGAACTTGAATCAGCTCTGACTATGGCGGAAAAACCCCTTGGGTTACCTCCCGAAGTTACCCGTTTGCGTCGGGCCCTTTCTTTGAGCGAGAAACAACTGGCCGACAAAAGAGTGATAGGTGCTCAGGACTTGGCTTGGGCTTTGATCAACACGCCTGCCTTCCTTTTTAATCGCTAGGCATACCTTATTTTCTGCTTTCAAAACAATAAACATCTAAACTAGGATATAATAATGATCGGACTATCAGGAGAATTAGGAAAAGACCTTTGTGATAGGCATCTGCCCATGAGCAGGAGAGATGTCTTAAAAGTGGGTGGTTCCAGCATGCTCGGACTTTCTCTTGGAGCAATGTTGCAGATGAAAGCACAAGCTTCACCATTGGCAGGTGGAGGTCCTGGATGGGGGCAAGCCAAAAGCATTATTATGATCTACCTGCAGGGTGGGCCCAGTCACTTGGACCTTTGGGACCCCAAGCCCGACGCTCCCGATAATGTTAGAAGTATTTTTAAACCTATTCCCACCAAAATACCTGGGGTGAATTTCACTGAGTTATTACCGAATCTTGCGAAGGTAAATGATAAATTTACCATGATGAGGTCTGTCAGTTACACGCCAAAGGGTCTTTTCAATCACACGGCGGCCATCTACCAGATGATGACAGGATACACCACGGATAAAGTGAGCCCTTCGGGTCAACTTGAACCCCCTAGTCCAAAAGACTTTCCCAATTTTGGATCCAATATTGTACGGCTTCGTCCAAGTAATGAGCCAATGCTACCTTTTGTGATGCTTCCTCGTCCGCTACAGGAGAGTGGGGTGGTGGGCAAGGGGGGGACGGCCGGTTTTCTGGGCAAAGCTTATGATCCCTACACTTTATACCCACCGGGTGGGGATATGGACATGCAGAAAATGGCCAAAATTCGGGTGGATGATCTTGAAATGCGTCCAGATATGTTTGGGGTGCGCTTAAAGAGACGGGCCAAGTTGCGAAATTCGATTAATGAAGCCATGCCGGTCATCGATAAGGCAGTAGAACATTATAATTTAAATACTCATTATGACCGTGCCTTGGATTTAGTTTCTTCGGGCCGGGCAAGGGAAGCTTTCAATCTTGGTCAGGAGAAAGAATCCTTACGCGACTCCTATGGTCGGAATACATTTGGGCAAAGCTGTTTGCTTGCCCGCCGTTTAGTTGAAGCTGGAACCAGGGTAGTGGAAGTGATCTGGCCCAAAGTGGCAAACTCGGATAATCATTCCTGGGATGTGCACAAAGGACTACCCAAACGGATGAAAGATCAGTCAGCCCCGATGCTCGATATGGGCTTGTCCGGTCTAATGACTGATTTAGATCAAAGGGGCCTTTTGGATGAAACGATGGTTGTCTGTGTTGGAGAGTTTGGCAGAAGCCCGGAAAAGGGGGTTAGCACCTCGGGGAATGGGAATAGTGCAGACGGTCGGGATCACTGGCCATACTGCTACACCGGAGTCATTGCCGGAGCCGGAATTAAGAGGGGATATGTCCATGGGGAATCCGATAAGACTGGCTCATCTCCTTTAGAGAATCCAGTCCATCCCCGTGAGCTCCTCGCTACTATTTACCATGGATTTGGGATTAATCCGGAGACTATAGTCTATAATCACCTGAACCAGCCAAGAGAGCTTGTCAAAGCGCAGGCGGTCACTGAACTTTTTTCCTAAAGCCAAAGGACTCTTATGATTTCCCGATACGCAACATTGGTTGCGTGGTTAGTTAGCCTTTGTTTGTGGGGATGTGTTCGAAATATTGATCCTCAAAAAGCCGATGAAGAAGTTCGAAAACTTCTAAAGGATGTCCCTGGTTTCGACTGGGAACCCAGTGCTAAATCACGTCTGGCTTTTCCGGATAGTGATACTCTGCCTGTTCCACCGATGGATGATAATGACTCAAGGGAGATTACACTCAGAATTCAAAAGGAAGATGCGTTCGATGATGGAAATATTTCAAGTATTCCCGAAACGAGGCAATGGAGAAAATCATTGCCTGTGGATACGAATGGTACCGTTCTTCTTGATCTAGAGACATCGATGGAATTGGCTTTGCTCCATTCTCGAGAATTTCAGCAACAAAAAGAGGCTCTTTATCTGTCGGCTCTTGATGTGACCTACGAGCGGTTTCAACTTGGACCGGTTCCATTTGCAGGAGTCTCGGGTCAAGTCAGTCAGGAAATGGATGAGGATGCTTCAGATTTCCAGACAAGAGCCAGTGCTGGCTTTCGCGGAATTGCGGGGAAAGGAACAACCTGGGTGACTTCGCTGGCAAATCGTTTGAGTATCGAACTGAGTGGAGGAGATGTGGAGGTGGGCGGTTCGCTGGCTAATCTTACTGTGACCCAACCGCTACTTCGTGGTGCAAGTCGTAGAATTTATTTAGAACAATTGACTCAGAGTGAGAGATCTCTTCTGGCCGACGCCCGAAGTCTTGAACAGTTCAGGCAGGGATTTTTTCTGCATGTAGTTTTAGGCTCCAACCCAGCCGGGAGTGTTGGGGGTGGCCGCGGTATTTCAACCATTTCTCCACCATCGACTGGAGTTTCCGGTTTTCTTGGCCTAGTCCAGGAACTGCAAAGAATTCGGAACCAGGAAGCAAATGTAGCTAAACTTAACGACAGTCTTTTACAATTGGAAGCGGCATTCGAAGCCGGTCGAATTGGCAACCGCTTGCAGGTAGATCAGGCAAGGCAGGCACTTTTCAACGGTCAGAGTAGACTATTGGCAGCGAAATCTTCCTTTGCCAATCGATTGGATGGTTACAAGATGTTTCTTGGTCTGCCCCCTGATGTATCCATGCGTGTAATGGATGATTATATCGAAAGCTTTAGACTGACCGATCTTGAACTTGTTGGATTGCAGGAAGCCGTTAACCGAATTTTATCAGCGGTTAGAAACCCCGAGGAAGTGAGTACAATTGAGTCTCTGCGGTCTTATTTTGAGCAAGTAGTCCAGATGCAGAATAGGACACAGCTTAGCATGGAAAACCTGAGGAAAGATTTTTCGAAGTTTCAGGAAGTGTTACCTCAAAGGAAAATTAGTTTTGCCAGCCTGCGAAAACGTTCTGACTTAAAAGAACTTGGGATGGGGGAAGAAGCTTTTAGGGATGAAGACCTTGACCGCTTGTTTGAAGAGCTGAATTCCACCATTACGGGGGTCGATGATTCCTTGCAGTTATTTTATGAAAATATTGAAAACTGGGAAAAAGAATCAGGAAATATACCTTTGGAGGCTGCCCGGGGCAGGATTTCCCTTTTACTAAATGGATTCTCGGGCACATTGCTGGAGCTTTCCTTGGTAAAGGCTTCTGCACGATTGGAATCAATTGTTATGGAAGAAATGGTGATCTCCCCGAAAGATTCCTCTGCAATCGCATCATCTTTCCGAATGGACTGGAAAAATAATCGGGCCCAATTAGTCGATGTTTGGAGAAAAGCTGATTTAGCAAAGGAAGATCTAAAGACTGATCTCGATTTGGTTTTATCAGGAAATCTGGGATCTGATTCGATGGGTGCGGGCCAATTCGAATCTGACGAAAGCCGAGTACGCTTGGGGATCGAATTGGATACTCCTTTATCCAAAGTTAAGGAAAGAAATCGCTACAAAGCCTCGCTTCTTCGTTACCAACAGTCCCGTAGATCGTACCTTGCTTTTGAAGACAGCATCTTAAGAGCCTTTCGTGAACACCAGCGGTTATCAAAATTATTTCAGTTGAATTTTGAACTTAGCCGGGCTGCAGTTCGCGGTGCAATCGCTCAGGTCGACCTGGCCCGTATGCGCTTAGATGAACCACCACAGCCTGGTCGTAATGCCCAGTTTGGGGCCACGACTGCGAGGGATTTGGTCAATGCTCTCAATGACCTTCTGGATGCCAGTAACAGTTTTGTTGAGGTTTGGATTGGATATGAGGCTATGAGGATGAGGTATGCTTATGACTTGGGTACCATGAAACTATCAGAGCAAGGAATCTGGGTTGGTACCGCTCAATAGCTGGTTGCTAATAACTAAGTCCTAACTTGCTCTTCTTAAGCTATTAAATAATATTAATTTCATGTTTTTATACCCCAAAAAACGAGGTTTTGTGTCCACGAAGGCACTGATGGGACTTGCGGGTGCAGGTGCCTTATCCTTGCTTTGGTGGATGAGTGGGGATGAAGATTCTCTAGATGCTGAAATTCAACCCCTTTTTGAAGAAGTCAAAGTGGGCGATTTCGTATTGGAGTTTGTTGAGCCTGGGGAGATTGAAAGTGCAGAAAATGTTGAGATCAAAAGTGAAGTGAGGAGTCGATTCTCTTCAGGCACGGCCATCCTTGAGATTGTTCCCGAAGGAAAGGTTGTGGAAAAAGGTGATTTTCTGGTGAGGCTTGATGATGCTTT
>Ga0163109_10001891_pt1 | contig 16463 bp, 21 predicted proteins | sample CRUFie1St13metaG_FD_108704 | JGI IMG/M metagenome (GOLD analysis project Ga0163109, IMG submission 108704) | Marine microbial communities from the Costa Rica Dome - CRUD Field 142mm St13 metaG | ecosystem: Environmental > Aquatic > Marine > Oceanic > Photic zone | place: Costa Rica: the Eastern... | reverse complement strand
ATCATCTACAACAAAGGTAGCTAATTTACATGCTAGTCAAGTTACTGGTAGTGTGGACGTATCAGGAGATACATTAATAACAAGCTCAACACAAAACCTAGCTATAGTAGAAGGAGCATCATCTAATATAGATATAGGAGATTATTCTCTAACAGCACAAACATTAACAGATGGTAGTGCTAGTTTAAATAATGGAGTATTAAGTGGATTGAGCAGAATAGATGGAGATATTGAAATAGGTGATACTTCATCAAAATTAGGTTTTTTTGGAGCAACAAAGTCATTAAAAACGGAAATAGATAATTTAGATAGTTTAGTATTAGATACATCATCAACACCAACTAATGATAATTTAAGAGATGAAATCATATTAATTCATAATAAATTAGATAATTTAATTGATGCGTTACAATCATTAGGTTTAATTTAGAATGTATTAATATATAGATATGTCAATATTTAGGCCAATAAATTCAGATGAGTCAAATTTATCAATAATAAGGTGTGTAGTATCATTTAGTTTAGATTTTACAGATACAAATATAATAGTAGGTGGAAATAATATAGAGAAGGATGTAGATTTGTTGGTAGCGCCTACATCAAATAATTTACCAAATAATTTTGTTATTTATTATACATCAGGTGTGTTTCATGTGAATTATGGTAAAACATTCACATCATGTCCTAGTGTATCAATAATTCCTAGATTAGATTCAAAGAGTAGTTTAAGTAGTAATTCAAGTACTGAAAATGATATATCATCAAATATATATTGGAATAATTTCGGAGATTTAACATTAATAAATGCAACGAACTATAATTTTGCATTTTCTTTTAAAGGAAATGATGGTTCATTAATATTACCATCAACAACAACAATAATAAATGGTTTTGATTTAATAATAATTGGTCCGGTCAAATTAGGTGTAACAACTGGTAATTCAAATAAAGGTTGGTCAATAGGAGCTGGGAATGATACTAATAGTACTTATTCTTTTATGAATGTAGGAATAGGAACAGGTAATCCTTCTAGTGCTTTACATGTACAGGGTAGATTAGATTCTTTTTTATATAAGAGTAATATTCCAACAGATATATCATTAACTAGTAGTAGAGTATTAACAGGAGCAGAAATTTTAAGTGATATATTAAATATATCATCAAATGGAGATTATACATTAACAACAAGAACAGCAGATGAGATAATATCAGATATATTAAGTATTAAGTCTCATAATTCTGAAACTAATGATTCATTTAATTTAATAATGGTAAATAGTAGTTCAAATACGATTACTTTAGCGTCAGGTTCAAATGTAACAATTATAGGAAATAATGTATTAAGTAGTAGTGAGACTGGGACGTTTAAATTTATAATAACTGGGACAAGTAGTATAACAGTTGTTAAAATATAAATTATAATAATTATTTATAATTTATAATTTATCAGTAACATCAATAACAGGAAAACTACATTTTTTATTATCTTCAATGAATTTTTTTTCATTTTCCATAATTTTAGATGCATTTTTTTGTAGAAAGATTCTATATTGATCATTATCAGTGATATTATTAATTTTAGTTACATAAGTATTTAATTTTGAATTTGGTAAATAGTTAGTAAATAATCTACTATCATCCATAAATGCTGGACATTTAGAACATCTTCCGAATTTATTATTACTTTCCATATATATATATTAATTTAATATATTTTATTTATGATTAATTAAATTTAATTTATTAATTTCTTCGAGTAATTCTTTCTTTGTTTTAGATTTAATTTTATCATTAACATTTTTACTAATTTCGATATTTAAAGATTTAGCATAATCTTGTATTTCAACTAATTTTGATTTTAAATCTAAATTTACAGAAATATTTTCATTTGAAATTTCAGATTTTAAATTTTTATTAATTTCATCATTTAATGAATTTGATGAATCAATTATATCTAAATTTTGATCAGAAATTTCATAATCTAATTCAGAATTTATATTTTTTAAATTATTAGTATTAATAACTTCAACAATATTTGGAATAGAATTATCTAAAATAATAGTTTCAGAAGCTAACTTTTCAATAATATTTTCAACATTAATAATATTTTCTTGTTTATTTTCATCATTAGAATAAATAACAATATTTTCTGTAGATGTAAAATTAATATCTTCACTTTCAGTAACATTTTCTGTAGCTGTAAAATCTAAAGTATTTATATCAAAATTATTTATTTCTTTTGTTTCACTTACTTTTTCTAAATCTTCTTTTTTAATTTCAGTAGTAAATATTTTATCATAAGTTGGCATCTTACAAAAAGTACTAGAATTTTCATTAATTTTATTTTCTAAATTATTAATTTTAATATCAGTATTTTTACTATATTTATTAAAATCGTTTTTTAATGTTTCAGTTCTATTATAAATATATAATAAAACTATACTTAAAATTAAGATAAGTATTAGTTTGTAATCAATCATATATTATTTAAATTATATTTCTTAATAAATTTAAACTCAATTTTGAAATTTTTATATTAGAAAAAATTTTAAAATTTAATTAATTAATTTATTTGTTACTAAATTATAAGTAGCGAATCCAACACATGTATTTAATGTACTTAATGCCCAAGGTTCATCTAATTTTTTACCTGCTAATAATGCAGAAACTGATGACATAGTTACAACATTAACAGTATCAATTACAATACTTTTAACAGTATCGTTTTCAATACCATCTAAAGGTAATAAATCTAATACAATAGCATCGAAAGTGTTGAATCCTAAAATAGTATAAATGGATTCCATCATCCATTTTTCATTAAGTTCTTGACCAGATAATAATCTAGAAACAGTTAACATTGTTCCTACTTTTAACCAAGTATTAAGAACTCTTTTTTTAACAGGATCTTCCATAGTGTTTTTTACAACTTTTTTAGTAAGTACATGATAACTAGCAAAACCAATTAAAGTATAAACGGAACCAGTAATCCAAGTTTCGTTACTTAAATCACCACCAATTAGTAATCTAGATACAATCAACATTGTACTAACTTTTACCATATCGACAATCAAATCTCTATCAGCTAAAATTGAATCTAACATATATATATATACTAAATATTTTTTTTAAAATTGAAAAAAAAAATATTTAAAGTAAAGAAATTATTTATAAAAATGGAATTTACTAAAGATAATTATAGTATTATACTAGAAAAATATGATAATGAGTCATATGATATATTTTTTAAAAGAGCTGAATTTATATTAAATAATAGAAATAGTAATATAAAGTTTGATGAATTAATTTTATTATCAAAAATTTTTACAAATAATAAATTTAAAAATTGTAAATACTCTAATGATGTAATTAAAAAAATTAAGAATTTAAATTATCGTTAATATAATCTATGTTAATATTATCTCTTTGAAGAATTTTTCTTGAATCATTCCATTGAGAAACATTTAATGGATAATCATTTTCGTCATTACATTCTTGGCATTCATCTAATTTACATAAAGGAGGTTCATAAACAGGAACTCTCCATTTATCAGTATTTAAATAATCATTACCATTAACAAATTTATTATTAAAATCATCTGTATATTTACCTAATGGATTAATATCTTTATAAATATTATAATTCATATCACTTTCTTCATCATATTTGTTTGATTTATTTATTTTTAAATTTATTTTTTTATTTGTTTTATTATTTGTTTCAACACTTTTAGTATTATTTTTATCTAATTTTTTATTGTCTAATTTTGCATATTTATTATTTTCAAAAGTAGTATCAATAAATCCAGGTTTATTATACAATTTTAATATTTCATTATACATCTCTTCTGTAATAGAATTTTTATTTTTTAAATTGTTTAATAAAATTGAACATCTGTCTATTGAGTCTGAAGAACATTCTATATCTATTTTTGATATATCATTATTATTTATTTTTGTAAATGAATTTACTAAATAAGATCTTGCTAAATTATGATCTTCATTTAAATCTAAATTTTTCATAATATTAGATTTATCAGAGCTAGATATTAAATTTTTACTCATATAATAGTCTAGTATTTCATTTACTAATAATATTGATTTTGTATCAATCATGTTTGATATTTCAATTAATACTTTATCTTCTAATCTATCTTGTTGATAAAAACTTTGTAAATTTTTCAAAGGTGTTATTCCATAATTAATTTTTAGCAAAATCATTTCATTATTATCAATTTTTTTATTATTTAAAAATTGATCGATTATATTTAAACATTTTTTTTCATCAATACAATTTTTTTCTAATAATTCAATTTCATTATCTAATAATTTATTTTTTAAAATTTTAAGTATTTTTGAATCATTTATTTCTACTTCTTCGGAATCAATTTCTTCGGGATCAATTTCTTCGGAATCAATTTCTTCAGAATCTATTTCTTCAGAGTCAATTTCTTCAGAGTCAATTTCTTCAGAATCAATTTCTTCCGAATCAATTTCTTCAGAAACAATTTCTTCAGAATCAATTTCTTCAGAATCATCTTCTTCAGAATCAGCTTCTTCAGAACCAGCTTCTTCAGAATCATTTTTTTTAGAATCAGTTTTTTTAGATTTAACTTTTTTAGAAGTTTTTTTATTACTTAAATTTTTATCAAAATATTCAAAATATTTTTCATCAGAAATGATATCTAAAATTATAGAAGATAATATTAATGTTGATATCATAAATATAATATCAGAATCTGGTAATTTTTTTTGTGGGATGTATTCGAGTAAGAGTACTGTAATTATAGAGTAAACTAAATATTTTAATATTTTATTTAATTTCATATATATATAATAGAAATTAATAAATATATTTATTATTACATTGTTTTTTATTAGTATTTGTTAATAGTTTTAGAACTTTAAAAATTAGAATAAGTATTGATACGATCAAACTAATAGTAATAGCGTTTAAGTTAAAATCAGAATTAATTTTTTGAAATATTTGTTTAGTGCTATCCATAATAGATAGATCAATATAAAATGAGTATCCAACAATAGACAAAATGGAAAAGAATATTGAGTCATAAAATATATTTTGATTATCGTTTTTTTTATTACCAAATGAGTTAATAACTAATTCAAAAACAAATATTCCAGTGAATAGGATAATTTTATTTTTGAGTAAATTAATTTTATCTGTACCAGGAACTCCAATAATTATAGAAAGATATATATAAATAAATTGTAAAAGAAGTATAGATAATAATTGCATTTATATAATATAAAATATATAAAAATTTTATTCTTGTTTTTTAATTAAAATAAATAACATTAAAATTATAAGTATTAACATTAAAATGTACATAAAAAATATGATAATCATATAAGGATGAATTCTTGCATTAATTTCGTTAGAGAGAGGATGTAATAAATTTTGTTGAATTATTTCTTCATTTTCTTTTTTTTTTAATTCAATAATAATTTTATTAATTAAGTCTGATGTTAATTTATTAAACATTAATATAAAATATAAAATTATTTTCTAAAAAAATCATATATGAGGTTTAAAATAATATTATTTCTATTATTTTTATATATTTTAGTAAATAAAATTGAATCATATGACAATCAAAATGATTTATTTATTTTTATAAATTTAAATGAAAAAATAAGGAGGGATAATGTTAAAGAGAAAAAAATTAGATTAAGAAAAGAGAGTTCTAAATATATTTATAATCATTTATTTAATTTAAATAAAATTACAAATGACAATATTTCGTTAAAAGAACATTTAAATAAAATAGAATTTGTAAAAGATAATGAGTTAGATAAATTAATAATAGATAAAATAAATAGTTATTATAATTTAGATTTGAATTTAGATATGAAAATGAATAATTATTTTAATATAATAAAGAATAAAAAGTTAAAAGAGTTAAATTATTATTTTAAAAACGATAATTTAATAGATAAAGTAATTTTAAATTTAATATTAAATGAGAATAATGATAATCAATTTGATGTGTATTTAATAAATAAATTAATAGAGTTAAATTTAATAAAGTATGAAATAAGTGAGATAAATAAATTGCTATATGATATTAATTTTAAGTTAGTGAATTATATTAACATGAAATTTAATAAAGGGTATAGTAATGTTATTATATTAAATTTAAATAAAATAAGAAATTTAGTTTTTATTGGAGAAATAAATATATAAAATATAATATATGAGAATAAAATTTTTGTTATTATTTTTAATTTTGATAATTACAATTTATATTTTCATTTCTGATGAGGATAAGAAAGTCAATTTAGGTAGTAATAGAGTAAAAAAAAGTCGAGTAAGAAAAAAAAAGTCGAGTAAGAAAAAAAAATTAGTATTATATTGGGCTAATTGGTGTGGTGTTTGTCAAAAAATAAAACCTAATTGGAATAAAGCCAAAAGTGTATTGAAAAGTAAGTATCCTAATTTAAAGATAGAGGAAATTAATTGTGATAATTTAGATTTAAATAAAAGTTATATTTTAGTAGACGGTGTAAAAGAATCATTAGAGGGTGTGCCAACTATATTAATAAGAAATGGTATAAATGATGTTGAATATGAAAAAGGGGATGGATTAAAAGGTGATAGATCAGTAGATGATTTAATAAAATTTTGCGAAATGAATATGTAAAAAAAGTGTAAAGTATAATATGATAGAGGATATAATTTTAAAAACGAAGAGTAATAGTTTCAATCAATTAGTTGTTAAAGACAATAATGATTATAAAAATTTAGTAATAAATTTAAAAAATTGTTTAGTACCTTTTGGTTTGGAGGAGTATAATGGGAAATATGTATTAAATTTTGAAACAGGTAAGAATAATGATTTTAATAAATTGATAGAAAAGTTAGAAAGTGAGATGAATAATTTACTAGAGAATAGTTTTGATTTAAAATCAGTATTAAGTAAAAGAGAAGGATATAATATTTTATGTAAAGGACATATAAAAAAAAATAGAAACAAGATAATTACAAAATATATAAAAGATAAAAATGAATTATCAATATTTAGTTTAGAAAAAGGTAAAACATATAATTTAGAATTAGAAATATCTGGAATTTGGACTTTTAAGAATAATGCAGGTTATTATATAAATATAATAAATATAAGAGAATAATATATAGTTTTTTAATTTTAATTAAAAATTAAAATTAAAATTAATATCTTTTATATTACTATAAGATGTTATTCAACAATAATTCAAAATGTATTGTAGTTCTTCTATTAGCTATTGCCTTAATTTGCATGTTAAATCAAACAGAAAAACCAATTGAAGGTATGACACAAGAAGAAGAAGCAGTAGAAGTAAGTTCTGATATTGATTCTGATATTGATAGTGATAATTTATTAAGTGAAGTATTAGCTGAAGTAGAACCATCTGATGAAACAAAATCAGTAACAGCCGAAGTAAATGAAAGTAGTACTAGTGTTACAGCAAAAAATATGGCTAAGTTGATGGAAGAGAATGAGGAGAAGAAATTAAAGTTTAATGCTGGTGATTTATTACCTAAGGATGTAAATAAGGACTGGTTTGAGACTGATTTTTCAAGTGCTCAAGTTAATGTAGATGATAATAATTTAGTAGTAACAGACAGATATATTGTCGGTGTGAATACAGTAGGTCAATCATTAAAGAATGCTTCTTATGATCTAAGAGCAGCACCACCTAATCCAAAATTTACAGTATCACCATGGCAACAATCAACAATTGAGCCAGATTTCAATTTAAAAAACATGATGGAATAAATATTAGATAATCTTTTATATATATATATATATATATATGAGCGATAGTGAAATGAAAAATATAACAGAGGAATTTGTAGAGGTAGTAAAATCATGGGTAAAATTAGATGATGAAATTAAAAAAAAAAATGATGAAGCGAAGGAGTTAAAGAATGAGAAAAAGGAGTATGAGACATTTATATTAGAGTATATGGATAATATAAATGAGAGTGTAATAAATATATCAGATGGTAAATTGAGAAGAAATAAATCATCGACAAAGCCTCCATTAAAGCAAGAATTTATTCAGAATGCGTTATTAGATATAACAAAGGATAGTGTAAAAGCGATGGAGATAACTAAATATATATTAGATAATAGACCAACAACAGAAAGGATTAATTTAAAAAGAACTAGAAATAGGCCTAGAAAAAAAGAATCTAATTAATAGTATGAATGTAAAGTATATAGAAAAGATTATAGTTTTAGTAAATAATGTATGGAAGTACGATACTTACATTATAGATAGTGATATTACTGAAAATAAAGTTAAAGAATTTATTTTAAGTAATGATAAAAAGTATAAAATTAAAAGTATTAGATATGAGTTTCATGGTGGTCCCCCGATGGGAACAGTTATGTTTAATTATAATGAAATTAAAGGAGATAATGTATGGATAGTAGATTTAAAACCAAATTTAAATTATTTTTTAAAAAAGAATAATGATTTTGAGAATTTATATATTTTAAATGGTGGTAATTTAAGAGATTTAATACCATATAAATTTGATGGTAGTAATTATTATAATTATATATTAATTTTCAAAGATAACAAATTTTTTGATAAATTAAAAATTATTTCAAAAAATAAATTAACAAATAAATTATTAATTAATAGATTAAATTATATTAGAAACAATAAACATATTTATGGAAAAATAAATAAATTAATTGAAAGTGAAAATGGTTTTATTTTAAAAACTAGTAAATTTTAATTATGGATAAGTGATTACATAAGGAGATAATAAATCAACGAAAGTTGGTAAATAAAGTGGAGTTTTAAAATGCTTATCTACTAAAACATAATCATAAATAGATGGCCAATACCAATAATAAGAAATTGGAGAACTATAATAATAACTTCTACTTACTTTTCTTGGAAAGAAGTAAAAATCATCATCATCAAATTCATCAAAAAGAATGTAATCATCATCATAATCACTATAACCTCCTTTTTGACTAAGATTATTTTGGAAATTAGTTAATTTTTTTTTAAATTCATTAAATTTAGTATTACCTCTTGATTTAATTTTAAATTCTTTAATTTTAAAACTAACTTCTTCACCATCGACACTTTCTTTTACATTAAAATGGTGAAATTTATTTTCACTATCTTTTAAAGTAAAATTAAATGAGGGGATGTCTTTTTTAAAATATTGAGAGATAGTATTGTAAGCTTGACTTGCTGCTTCTAAACTTTTTTCTGAAACAAATTTGGTATTTAAATTTCCACCAATTAATGGATTAACTAATTGAAATTCTGACATATATATATATATAATATTTTAATTTTTTTATAATAATTTAAAGAGTAATTATTTTATTTACTTATAATGGGGAAAATATTAGAAGTTAAAACAGTTCAAGCTAATGTAATTAAAATTTTGAGTGAAGCATTGAAAGACTTAGTTCCTGATGTAAATTTAATTTTTACAAAATCAGAAACTAAACAAGATGAGAATGGAGATGAGATTAAAACAGGTGGTATAAATGCAATAACAATGGCAATGTCAAATAATGTATTATTACATTTAAAGTTAGATGCGTCAAATTTCGATTATTTTTATTGTAGTAGGGATAAATTTGTAGCAGGTATAAATACACAATTATTATTTAAAGTGATGAAAACGATGAATAATAATGATACTATTACAATTTTCGTAGATGATGATGATGAGAATAAACTTGGAATTAAGTTTGAGAATAAGCAGAATAATTTTATATCAACAAAAAAGATTAATTTATTTGATATAGATGAGTATGAGATAGAAATTCCTCCAACCAAGTTTAATACGGTGGTTAACATGCCATCACCATTTTTAAATAAAATAGTAAGAGATTTAAATTCGTTAGGTGAGGATGTAGAAATTAAAAGTATAGGTAAAAAATTAGTTTTAAATGTAACTGGAGAAGCGGTAGGAGATGAAATAGAAATTGGTGAATCAGATAATGGTGTAACAATAGTAATAGAGAATGAAAATTTAATTTCACAAGGTAATTATGATTTAAGGTATTTGAGTACATTTTGTAAGTGTACAAATTTATGTGCGAATGTGGATATTTTTATGAAAAATGATTATCCGTTGGTAATTAGATATTATGTAGCATCATTAGGTACAATTGTATTATGTTTATCAAGTAAAACTGATCCTAGTAATTTAGAATATGATGACGAGGATTAGTATTCAGGAATATGAGATTTATAAATTATATTAAATCCATATTCATTTAAAATATCTGTAGGAAGATTTTGTATAGAATTTTTTTTATTATCATTAATCCAAATTTTAAGAACGCTAGTAGATGTATTTTTAGCACAAATTGAAAGACCATTAACTAATAATTCATCATTAGTTAATGTTTCTCCAACAATATACATAGATAATTTAATCCATAATTCATAAGATTTTTCAACAGGAATTTTAATAGACCAACATCCGCCATTTTTATTTTGTTCATCTTCCCAGATGGGAGAAATATCATCACGCATCATAAAAAAATGTTGTGAGTTAATTCCTCCTAAAATATCAATATTATTATTAAATTCCCAAAAATTATATATATTTTTAATATTAAAAATTTTTTTATAACTATCAATTTTCCAACTATTTTTATGATGATGATACCATACATTCCAATTAGAATTAAATTTATTTAAATTTTCATCATTAGAAGATGTTGATGTTTCAGAGAGATCGTAATTTTCAGAGTCAATATAAGTATTCATTTTATTTAAATATATAAATATATATTTAAGTAATAATGATTAAATTTTTATCAAAAGTATTGAAGTTTGTAAAAATAAATAGATATTATTATTTTAAGAATAATAATTTTGAGGAGATTACATTAATAATATTTTTTTTAAATTTATTTTTTATAAATAATCAAATAAAAAATTATATATTTAATAATAATATTTATGTTGTAAATGATAATAGAATATATAAGTTAGATAATGATTTTAGTAATAGTGTAAAAAATAAAATTATAAGAAATTTAATATATAAAGATAAATATTATAAAATAGAATTATCTAAAATTAAAAATAAAATTTATATAATTAATGATAATATTAGTATAGATTTTTTATTAAAATATTTTTATAATATTAATAGAAATAATGATTCATTTATTAATATTGATTATTTTAAATATAATCCAAGAATTCTTAAGATAAAATTTGAAAGTACTATTAAAGATTTGTTTTAAAAATTATATAAAAAAATATTGATATTTAATTGTCTAAGATACTTAAATATTTATAATATAAATATATATATAATAATATGTCAACATATACGTATGATGAAGATGTACAACATATAAATAAGATCCAATTTTCTATTTTTACAAATGATGATGTTTTTGATTATTCTAGTGTTAAGAAAGATGAAAATGGGATTGTTTTACCAGAATCGTATGAAAATTCAGAGCCAAAAAGAGGAGGGTTAGTTGATACAAGATTAGGTATAACAGATAGAAATTTAGAATGTGCATATTGTGGATTAGGAGATATTAATTGTCAGGGTCATTTTGGTCATACAAAATTAGTATCACCAGTATTTAATTATGCTTTTTTTAATTTTATAAAGCAAATTCTAACTTGTATATGTTTAAGGAGTGCCAGATTATTAATTCATACAAATCCAAAAGAAAGAGATAATTTAATTAAATTATATAAGGGGAAAAAGAGGTTTACTGAGATTAAGAAATTATCATCATCAATTACATTTAGTGATGTAGGTGTTCCTGTGCCTAAAATTAAGGAAGAAAGAAAAAATAAAGGATGTTTGATATTAGTAGCAGAGACTGTTTTAACTAATGTAATGAATGAAGATGAAACAGTAACACAAAATAAAATTTTAAGAGAAGAATTAAATGCATTAGATGTGTATAATATATTTAGAAATATTACAGATGAAGATTTTGAAATTTTAGGATTTAATGTTAAATTATTTAGACCTGAAGATTTATTAATTAAAAACTTTCCATTTCCTCCGTTGGCTATTAGACCTTCTTTAAGAGCATATTATTTAAATACACAAATTTTTGAAGATGATTTAACACATCAATTATCAAATATAGTAAAGTTCAATGAGAAGTATAGACAGCAGAAGGAGAAGGAGTTATTAAGTGGTGAGGAGTCTAAGTTTGGAAAGGATTTATCAAATTATTTACAATGTGCGATTATTAATTATTTTGACAATGATAAAACAATATTTCCTCAAACCGAATTACGAGTAGGGGGAAAGAAGTTTAAAAGTATTTCAGAAAGAATTAAAGGTAAGAAAGGTAGAATTAGACAAAATATTCAAGGGAAGAGAGTTAATTTTTCAGCAAGATCTGTTATTACATCTGATCCTAGTTTAAAATTAAATGAATTAGGTATTCCTAAAAAAATTGCTATGAATATTACTTTTCCTGAGGTAGTTACTTCACATAATATTAATTATTTAACAAAATTAGTAAATAATGGTAGAAATATATATCCTGGTGCGAATATGGTAAAACAGGGTAGTTCATTAAATTCATCAGAAATAAGGGAGTTTGATTTAAGATATAGGAAAAAAGGAATTAAGTTAAAGTATGGTGATATTGTGGAGAGGCATTTAACAAATGGTGATCCAGTGTTATTTAATCGACAACCTTCCTTACATAAACTGAGTATGATGTGTCATAGGGCTAAAATTATAGATGATGATAGGTTTAATACATTTAGATTAAATGTTAATACTACACCACCTTACAATGCTGATTTTGATGGTGATGAGATGAATTTATTTGCTCCACAGAGTATTCAAACGCAAACAGAATTAGCTTTAATAGCTGATGTTAATAAGTTAATTATATCACCAAAGGATAGTCAACCTATTATTGCACCTGTACAGGATTCAGTGATTGGATCATATAATATGACTAGGAATGGTGTTCAAGTAGATTGGCATGATATGATGAATATAATAGTTCGTGCTATAAATTTAGATTATAGTAAAATAAATATTGAGAAGAATAAAGTTTATAGTGGTAAAGATTTATATAATATGATTATTCCAGAAGAGGTTAATTTAAATTCGAATGTTGTAGTAAAGAATGGTAATATAGTTGAAGGTGTTATCAAGAAAAAAGAAAATAAAAAAATTATAATTAATTGTTGGGATAAATATGGTCATAAAGTTACATCAGATTATATAACTAATATTCAAAAAATTTGTGTAAATTGGATGTTATATGATGGATTTACAGTTGGTTTTGGTGATTGTATTATTGATAAGAAAGTAACAGATGATATTGCTTTAGATTTAGAGAAGAAAAAGTTAGAAATATCTCATAAAATTACTGAAATCGAGAATAATCCGGAGTTATTAGATGGTGATTTATTTGAGTATGAGATTAAAAATAATTTAATTGCGTTTAAGGGAGATATTCAGAAGAAAGTAATTAAAAATTTACCAGATACAAATAATTTTCATGTTATGTCAGTTGGATCAGGTGCTAAAGGAGGAGAAATCAATTTAATGCAAATTATGGGTGCTTTAGGACAAGATATTTTTAAACAAAAGAGAATTGAGAAGGAGATGAATAATAGAAGTTTGGTACATTTCCATCAGAATGACGATACATTAAAAGCGCGTGGTTTTATAAGTAATTCTTATTTATCGGGATTAGATGCTCATGAATTTTTCTTTCATCATATGACAGGTCGTGAGGGATTAATTGATACAGCGATTAAGACAGCTGAGACTGGATATTTAGCTAGAAAGATTATGAAATTGTTAGAGGATATTGGATTAAAATATGATAATACTGTAAGAACTGGTAATGGAATGATTTTACAATATATTTACAGTGATTTCAATTTAGATCAAATTAAGCAGAAAAAATCTAAATTAAATACTATTAAGATGGGTAATAAAGAATTAGTAGATAATTATGGATTAAGTAAAAATGAAATAAAATCTTTATCTAAGAAATTTAAAATGAGTGAGAAGGATTTAGTTAAGTTAGATAAAGAATTTTTAGTTTATTTGTTAATATCGAGAGATATGATGAGAGAAAATCAAAGAGTAATAAATATGAATTATAAAACTTTAGTTACAGAATTTTATTTCCCTATAAATTTAAATAGAATAATTTTTGATGAATTAAATACTCAAAGAAAGGATGATAAAGGTGAAATGTGTGATCCAAAATATATTATTGAAAGAATTGATTATGTGTTACAACCTGATGTAACAAGATTAATGTCATTTAATAAAAAAATGTTATCTGATAAAAATTCATTAAAGTTAAAAGATGAAAAAGAAAGTAAACAATTATTCAAGTATTATTTATATGAAAATCTTTCTCCTAAAAAAATTATATTTGAACATAAATTAACAAAGTTAAAATTTGATAAAATAATTGAACAAATAATTAAAGATTTTAAATTATCTCAAGTTCAAGCTGGAGAAATGGTTGGATGTTTAGCTGCTCAACATATTGGTGAACCATCTACACAAATGAATTTAAATACATTTCATGCTACTGGTTCTGGTTCTTCTGCAATGGAAGGAGTTCCTCGTGTTGAAGAATTAACAAGAGGGACAAAAAATATAAAAACTCCAGAGATGATTATTTATTTAAAAGATGAGTTTAATAATAAAGAGCAAGCAAGTATAATAGCATCAAATATTAAAAATACAATTATTAATGATGTTATTTTATCATATGAAATGATTTATGATGATGATACAGAAAATGTTGGTTATACAAAAAAAGATAATGTAAGTAATCCATTTTTTGTGTATAAAAAATCAGATTTAAAGGATATCAAATTAATGAAATGGTTATTAAGAATAAAATTAGATAGAAATAAGTTGAATGAAAAAAATGTTACAACATTAGATATTAAAACTAATTATAAAAAATTATTTAAAAGTTATGATATGGAGGGTAAAACTTTAAAAAGAAATGAAAAAAAGATTTTATCATCTATTATTAATACTTGTATTTTATCAACTAAAGATAATGTAGATGAACCAATTATCCATATTAGATTTGATATAAATAATTTCAATTATGAATTATTATTATTAATATCAGATTGGTTGGTTAATAACTTTAAATTAAAAGGTATAGATGAAATTACAGATGCTAGACTTGATACAGGAAGTATGTTATTGTCATTTGATAATGAAAATAAAGAAGTAATTGAAAATAGTGAAATAGTTATTTATACAAATGGAATTAATATAGATGATATTAGATATATAAAAGGTATTGATTTAGTAAGAACATATTGTAATGAGATTAATACAATAAATAAACAATTTGGTATAGAAGCAGCAAGGAGTGCATTACTTACAGAATTTTCTAATGTATTTAATGATATTAATGTTAATTATCATCACTTAGTTGTTCTTGTTGATGTTATGACTAATTTAGGTTTTATAACTTCAATTGATAGACATGGTGTTAATAAATTAGATACAGATCCACTATCGAGAGCTTCATTTGAAATGGCTGTTGAACAATTAATTAAAGCTGCTGTATTTAGTGAAGTTGATCATTTAAGAAGTGTATCATCAAGAATTGCTGCAGGTCGTGTTATATCTGGAGGAACTGGATTATCAAGTTTAATTATTGATAGTAATTTTGTAATGAATGCTGAATATATTGAAGATGATGATCCAATGAAAAGAACTGATTTTAAAACATTTAGTGAAAGTACAATTATTAATGATATTTTAAATAGAAGTTCTTTTAATATATTTAAACCTATAATATAATTTAAATGTATGTATAATATAACAGACAAATTTTATTATAAAGACGATATAAGTAATTTACTAGAGTTAGAAAGAAATGAAAAATATAGCTTATTATTTGTTTATTTTAAATTCAAAGATATAATAAATGATAAGAATTTTAAAAAAGTCTTTTATGCATATGGAAATTTAGAATTAGTGAAATATAATAAATTAGAAAAAGAAAATAGATTAATTGATTATATTTATAAACATTTTACCTTGAAATATAGATTTTATGATGTTGATAAAGGAAAAATAGTTAAAAATATTATTATTTAAAAAAAATTGATATATAAATATATTACTTAATAAATTTATATATGTTATTAAAATGAAATCCTTATATAATAAAAAATTATGTTACTTTTTAAAAATAGATTCAAATAAAGAATATCATATAAATGATATTTTAATGTTATTAAATAAATATAAATACAATGATGAAGGATATTTAATTCATGATAAATTAATTAATATTTTTAGAGAAAATAATATTACTATAAATTGGAAATATGTAGATAGTAAATATTTTAAAAAATTAATCTCTTCTTTACAAATTAAACAAAATAAATTTATTAGTAAATTTAAATTTAATGATGTTGGTGTTTTAGTTAATGAAATTTGTATTTAATTT
>Ga0163109_10001890_pt1 | contig 16471 bp, 17 predicted proteins | sample CRUFie1St13metaG_FD_108704 | JGI IMG/M metagenome (GOLD analysis project Ga0163109, IMG submission 108704) | Marine microbial communities from the Costa Rica Dome - CRUD Field 142mm St13 metaG | ecosystem: Environmental > Aquatic > Marine > Oceanic > Photic zone | place: Costa Rica: the Eastern... | reverse complement strand
TTTATTACTAGAATCATCAATCAATGTTTCTAAGAATTTCTTATAATCATCTGTCCAAGTACCAATTGGCAATTCTGTTATATGTATTTTATCAACACCTACAATTTTATAATTACCTTTAATCAAATATTTCTTATAAACTTTAGTTGTGTCTAATGCATCTTTAATATCGCTAACTTTAGTGATAGTACCTTTAAATCCCTCATAGTAAGGCTCAATTACAGGAGCAGAACCTATTTTTCCCTTTAACATCCATTTCAAATACTGAATGATTTGTACTGGATTATAACATAAACCTTCATAACTAAAACCTGTGCCAATTCCTTTACCACAATTTACCAAAACCATTGGAAGAATTGGTGCATAAAAGTCTGGTTGAACAGGAGTACCATCATCATCCAAATAATTAAGAATTGGTAGATCATCTTGACGATAAATATATTTCGTGATTGGATTCAACATTGTAAATATATATCTTTCTGATGCATGATCTTTACCACCTTGAAGTCTGGTACCAAACTGACCCAACGGAAGAAGTGTATTAATATTATTACTACCAACGTACTCTTGGGCCATATTAATAATAGCTTCAACCAAACTCTTCTCCCCATGGTGATATGCGGAATGTTCACTTGTGTAACCCGAAAACTGAGCTACTTTAATCTCACTAGTTAGATTTCTTTTAAAAGCAGCAAACAATATCTTTCTTGTGCTAATTTTATTTCCATCCATCATATTTGGAATGGAACGATCACAGTCATACTTTGAAAAGTGAATCAATTCATTATTAATAAACTCTTCAAATGATACATTGTTATTGTCAGGATTTAGTACCGAATCTGGATTATATTCTCCTAACCAATCTTTTCTGTCATCCGCTCGCTTTTTATTAAAAGCCATATCAATAGCATTATCACACGGGCTTCCATCATGCTTGAAATACACGAATTTTTTCTCAGCAAAATACTCTTTGAATTCCTTAGCTGTGCTTGTACCCAAACCCTTAAAATATTTAATTTTCCATCCCTTTCCATTGTTATTAGCTTGCTTCCATTGCTTATAATCACTATCATTATAGAAGCTTAGCTCTTGACTACCTTTCTTTGCTTTAATAATAGGAGTATTCATAAATCCTAGAAAATTATCAATTTCAAGCAAATCCTTCCACTGTGAATGAAACAAATTTACACATAATCCTTTAATATGTGACCCATCCAAATCTTGATCAGTCATAAACATTACATGTCCATAACGCAGCGACTTTTTTGCCAACTCTGCGGTATATTGCTTACCTGTTTCTAGACCAATAATCTTTTTAATGTTTGTAATCTCTGCATTATCATTAAGTCTGCTCTGTACAATATCTTTTGTATTCATTAATTTACCTTTCAATGGGAAAACACCAAACTTATTTCTGTCTTCTTTTGAAAGACCCGAAACGATTCCTGCTTTGGCTGAATCTCCCTCACACAAAATCAACACACATTGATCAGATTTGTTACCACCTGCCCAATTTGCATCAATTAGTTTTGGTATGTTTCTGATATTTCTAGATTTGCGACCATCTGTTTTCTTTGCCGCTTTATTATCTTTTAGTTCAGTCAAACTAATAGCCGCTTCCATAACACCCATTTTTACTACCTTTTCTACGAACTTAGAGCTAATTTCACACCTAGATCCAAATTTACTAGTAGGCGTGTTCATGTAGTCTTTTGTTTGACTATCAAATGATGGATTTTCAATGACACAATTTACGAATAGCATCAATTGCTCTTTAATTGTGGTAGCTTTTACTTTAATTTTCTTTTTCTTTTCAATGTAAGCTACTATTTTTCTTACAAGTTGATTCAAAATATATTCCACATGCTTACCACCTTTAGATGTATAAACACCATTTACAAATGAAACTTGTGTAAATTCATCAACTGGTGAAAGACAGACAGCATACTCCCATCGTTCACTTGCGATTTCATGAACACGCTTTGTTTCTGTCTTATTACCGATATACATGTTAATATATTGTTCAAATGAACGAACAGGTACCATTTGATGATTAAATCTAACCTTTACAGAACGTTCTGTAATGGCAGCAATATCAAAGGTTCTCTTTTTGAACAAATTAAACATATCATCGGTAATACCTTCCATGCCAAACCGTTCATAATCTGGCAAGAATGAAATTTTTACAAATGGCTTCGCTTTTGAAGCTTTTGTAATTTTAGGTTTGCCCAAAACATCCAAATTATCTTTGAATTCTTGAACATACTTCTTTTTTCTAATATGGTCCACTGTTTCTATTTTCGCCCATTTTGAGTAAATAAAGATCAACTTTACTCCAAATCCATTTTTCCCTCCTACAATTTTCTTTTCGGATTTTTTATAGTTGGTTGATGTCATCAAATGACCAAATATCATCTCAGGAATCCATAACTTGTGTTCTGGATGCTGAGCAATATCAATGCCATTGCCATCATTCATAAGTGTAATAATACCGGTTTCTTTATCAACAGAGATGTCAATAAGTGTGACTGGTATAATGTCTTTTTCTTTATTTTTGATTTTTTGCTGCAATCTTACGTAATGATCTCTACAATTTACAATTGCTTCATCAAATAATTTGTAGAAACCAGGTGTCCAAGTGTAATCATGAAAGGTGATCGATTCACCTTCAAATGACCAATTTTTCACCTGATCAGGTTCAACAGCACCAATATATGTATCAGGAGCATCTTTGATATGTTCCTTCTGTGTTTTCTTTTGATAAGTAGTGGACAAATCGGTAGATCCGGAATGACTCATTGTGTATTGTATGTATAACGAGGCCTTTTTAAATTATTTCAATTTTAATTTGAAATAATTAGTATCCGACTAATTCGCATAACCAATCCCACCATCCTTGTATGCCTTTTTGCTTTAAGATATTTCTTCTTCTCATCCAAGCTTCATTTAATAAATTTTCTAAAACCTTAACTTCATCTTCTGCGTCTCTTAATTCGTCTCTTTTCACTATAAACATTATATATAACTGTTTATTTTTCTCTAGAAATATTTAGGATAATCTGCGTTCAACTTTTTTTCTAATGACAATATATAATGGTAAAAAGACATACTAAAGGAGCTGATGGTAAATACCACATTAACGGAAAAAAATTCGACCAATTGGTCGGTTCCCGTGCTCAGGTTTTTCATGGAACCGCATACAAAACCACATCTTCTGCTGTTAAACCAAAGGGTGACGCTCTTACACGCGCTCATCTTAAGCAGAACAAACATGGACGTATCGTTTCAGTTGCTAAAAGTAAGAAAGGACCTATGATGTTGAAAAGACTTCATAACAAAGGTTATTTCACCCGTAAAGGTCATTTTGGAGCTGTTAAGAAATCTGCCAAAGGACGTCGTTCTCGTCGCCACCCTCACAAAGGACAGGCATCCCGTACTCGCAAGGGACGCAAAGATTTCGTTACACACAAGGGAGATAAATACTACAACCGTAGTGGCCACCGTCAGCGTGGAAAACACGGACGTCGCCCTTACACTAAGAGACGCCGTAGCAGAGTTAAACGTGTAGTCATCCACGAGAAACGTAGTCGCCGCACTGGACGTTTCGTGAAAGGAGGCGCCGTCACGGCCAAGCCAATTAGTCATAACTAAGCTTAAAATTCTGTCCAATACTCTTTCAATAATCTATTATCTTTAATGTATTCCGAAGGAATTATCTTCGAAATGTATTTTTCAAAGTATTTCTTACTAACAGTTCTTTTTGATGATGTATCCAATATTTTCTTGCAATAATCCTTATACAACTTAAAAATAGATATATCTTCTTCTTGACAGAAATCATAATCTACCTTTAGCTGATTTATTATATCTTCCATTTCTGCTTGCTTATCCCATAAACTACATTTAATATCAGTTACGTATTTTCCCGTAATTGGAGAACCTGAAAAATGTTCTATTAAAAAATGTAACTTTTCTTCATTAATGCCATTTACTTTAGCATTTTTCTCACGCATCCAATAATAATATAACGACCATAACTCACTTATTTCAAACTCATCCATACCTTCTGAAATAGTTTGCTCCCAAAAAATTTGAAATGTCTTTACATATGTTAACTTAGAACTCGTGACCATTGTATATAAATCTAATGTATCATTATAGTTTATTTTTGTACTTAATCTATTCTTTAATTGTTTAATATAAACAGGCATAATTGGTAATTTACATTCTTTAATAAAACTTTTCCACAAATAATACATTTCAACCCACTTTATCTCTCCAGAATCTGTAGATGGTTCCAACCATTCATCCACAAATTTACTAATTAAACCTTCAGCATCCACTGTTGACATATAAGTAATAGATTGGATAGCATCTGTATTTTGACAATGAGTTTGTATGTAATTGTTTGATGTTTGAAATTGGTGTGAATAATGACTAGCTACCGCTATCAAATCTAAAATATGATTCTTTAAAAAATCACTCCAACATGACCTTATTTTAACAGAATCATTAAAATTTAGAATTCTACAATTTTTAAAGTTTTGATTGTAATATTTAAATTTAATACTAGATATTGGATTGCATTGCGAACCCATTGTACACTGAATATGATCTTGTAAAGCTGTTAGAAAATCTTTACTTTCTATACGTGTAAAGTGGGTTGTATTTGTTGCTTTTTTAAAAAGATTGTCTCCCAAAACAGTTAAGAAATATTTTGCTTCAGATTTAGAACGAAACAAAATTGGTGTTAAATGTTGAATTACGTATTGAATTGTAGTTGATTCAGGTATACTTTGTATCAATGGACGTTCTTTGATTTGTTTGATCACTAAATTTTTAATTTTATGTTTCCAAGGAATTAATTCTTCTTTTGTTGAAATATCAGAAAGTAAAATGTGCCAAATTGAATCTTCATTTATTATTGAATATTTCTCTCCATTATAGAAAATAAACAGGTCTGATTGATTAATATAAAAATATTGTTTTTCAGGATTGTTTAAAAATTTATCAATGTAAATTTTGCTTTGTTTTTCCAAATTTTGTTTACGATTAATTCTATTTACAAAAAGTTCTAACGCATGAGGAAATTGCTTACTTAAATATTCTTCCATTTTATCTAGCACTTCCGGTTGATCTTTATACTTTTCGTATAAGTTATTTAATTTAGCAGACATATTTGATAAACTCATATAATACACTTTAGGCATATGAGTTTAAGTTGATAATTTTAACCAATTGTGATTTGACATTTCTTCTAATGTCATTCTTTTTGAAGGAGTGTAATAAAACGCTTTGTGAAAAAAGTCTTTTAAATTATTATCAAAATTAAGTTCATCCATTAATAAAATGTGATTGATTTTTGGAAAAAGGCATTTCTTTCTAATTTTTGTTTCTACATTATCAGAATACTTAGATATTTTACTAGTACTAAAAGGATATTGTAGGGTTAATACAGTCCATAAACATACAGCAATGCTCCATGTATCCGAATTTTTATGATAATAGTTTAACCAAATTTCAGGTGCTGCATATGATTTTGTTCCCACGTATGTTGTTAATATACGATTAGAATTTGTTTTAGGATATGAATGCGCGCTTTCAAAATCAATTAATGTTAATTTATTATCATCTTTATTGATTATAAAATTTTCAAATTTGATATCTAGATGACACAAATTTTGTTTTTTTAATTCAATCAAACAATTTATCATTTTTTTTATAATTATTTTGATTTCTATTATTTCTATCATATTAATATTTCTGAATAAATAGGTAAATAAATCTACCCCAGGAATAAATAGATAGTAAATGTTACAAAAATTTTCATTTTCAGAGAATTCTAAAAATTCAGGAAAATAATCAGATTTTAATTTTTGTAAGACATTTGCTTCTCTTTTTGCACGTCTTTTTTTTCGACTTTTAATTCTTTTACATGTAACGTATGTTTTCGTTATTGTATCATACATTTTACATGTTTGTCTATTTTCCTTTAATTCCTCTACTATTGTTTCTTCATTTATATAGCGAGGTTGTGTTATCTTTATATTCAACTCATATGATGTATCTATTACCTCCGTCTGACAACAACAATTATTACCCATATATATATCTAATAATATTGAAATTTATTTATTTAGTTTATAAAGACACATAAGGATTTAAAGATTCGCGTTAAAAAATTAGTATATGACCGATAGTAATGTTCTTGAAATAAAAACAGTTCAAATTGCTCCTTTCAGGACGCTTATGACTGCATTAAAAGATATATTATTAGAAACTAATATTGTATTTAAACCCGATGGTATAAGAATTGTTAATATGGATAAATCCCATACTATTTTAGCACATTTATTTTTAGACGCAGAAAAATTCGAACATTTTTATTGTAAATATCCCAAAATTATTATTGGTGTGAATATGTTTCACTTGTTTAAGTTGATTAATACCATTGACAATGATGATACGCTAACTATTTATATTGAAGAGAAAGAATATAGCGAAGGAGTTGTTGATAACTTAGGATTGAAATTTGAGAACGGAGATATTAAGCAATGTAAAATTCAAAAGCTCAAGTTAATTGAACCTGAGCAAGAAGAGTTACAAGTACCAGATGTTCCTTTTTCTTCGATTATTACTCTTCCTTCTACTGATTTTCAGAAGATTATTCGAGATTTATCGAATATTTCAGAGAGACTAGAAATTAAGTCAGTTGGAAATGAGTTGATTTTCAAATGTGAAGGACCTTTTGCTACGGCAGAGATTAGACGATCTGAATCCGATGGTAACATGGAATTTTTACAGAAACAAAGTGCTTCTCATGTCATACAGGGTGAGTTCTCACTGAAAAATCTAGGATATTTTATTAAGTGTACCAATTTGTGTAATACGATTGAGATGTATTTAGAAAATGATTTGCCTCTTATTGTTAAGTACTCAGTGGCTTCACTTGGGGAGATTAAGTTATGTTTGGCAGCTCTTCCTTCTTGTTAGAAACGTAAAGTTAAATAAAATTAATAATTAAAGATTTGTATTGTTAATTATTAAATGAAAAAAATACTCCCTGATGATGTTGCTACTTATATTAACATGACGTGTGACAATGAGGAAAGAATAAAAAATGTAATTTATGAAAATGAATTATTTATTTGTGTAAAAGATATTAAACATGTAGACGAAAAAGATTATCATTATACCGCTTGGTGCAAAAAAGATCTAAGGTCATTGCTTGATTTGGAGAGAAAGCATCTTAAATATATTAAAAATCTTAAAAAAATAATGTACCAGAAATTTCAATTGACAGAGGAAAACACAGAGAATTTTATTCATTTTCCCCCCTCTTATTGGCGTTTACATATACATTTTGTACCTAGACCTCATTTAACACCGGTGTATCATCAGCTTTATTTTATAAATGATATAATTAATTTAATAGAAACTGATGAAGATGCTTACAGAACTTATGTTGTAATAGATAAAGCTAAGTTATAATGCTTATCAGGAGAGATTTATTGCCAAATATGCCGTAAGTATACCTATACCACAAAAGGCAATTACGATAAAAGTAGAAAAGTAGAAACATTTTCTATTGAAACAAGTGTCATTAATTTCATCCTCATTGTGTTTACTGTAAAATGGAATACCAAAAGTTTCTGTCCAACTTAGATCTTGTTTTTTATCAAAATCCCAACAACCATGTTTTACCACAGGATGTGTATTTTCATGTTTTAAGATATCCATAGTATCTTCAAATATATTACCTGATGTATCGTATCTTTGTTTCATTTTTTTCATATAATTTATATATCTGGTTTTACTTTTTTTATCTAATGCACCAAACGGATCTGTAATCAATGTTGTTAATGTATTTTTGTATTCCGGCTTTGGTAGGTGTTCATAACAACATGAAGAACAATTTCGTTGTCTAAGATTATCAGCATATGCCATTTCATCTGAGAATAGTTGATCGATAATACTGAATGCAGAACGCAATAGTAATATTTTTTCAAAACCATAACTTTTTTCAAAGTATTCTTGATCTATTAATTGTCTTAGTTTAATAACTCTTGGGTCGGATTTAGATATGCCTTCTTCTAGTAAAATATTATGTTTACATTTTAAAAACTTAATTTGATTTATTCGATCCCTAATAAAGGTTATATAATATTTTCTAAGACCTTCTATTTTTTTAATAACTGCAAAAATGTTAATATTATACGCTATTTTATATCTATAACGAATTGTTCTTGGTACTATAAACTGGTTTGTTTCTTTTATTTCTTTAATTTTCGTTTCTATTTCATCTAATCTTTTTTTAATATTTGCGCCTACTTCTATAAGTTGAAGTTTTTCTCTCTCTTTTGGTGTACCTTTTTTGTCAAATCCTGTCATATCCGTAAATAAAAGCAATGAACCTGAAGCAAACTCACATATAGATTGTAATTTGTCGTATTGATGAGCAGATATTTTATGTGCTTCTGATTGCGCATCTAACTTTAAGTAACTAACTACAGCAAGTAAAAATGAAATACCGGCATTAAGTGACGCTAAAAAAATACCTCCCCATGTTTCAGAACTATTAAAAGCGCCAGAACAAACGGAGGCCAAAGTTGAAAGAAATATTGAAGGAAACATCAAAAAATTAAGTTGTTTTTGACAATGTGATTCGCTTTCCATATAAATAATTTTTTGTCCTTTAACATAACTTGCAAGTATGTCCATAGCTGATGAAAAATATTCATTATAACTGTGGTAAATCTCTCCAAGTTCATCTTCTACTTCTTGGAAACTGACCTTTTCTGGATTATATTTAAATCTTCCTAGTTTATCTACTGGTTGATTTTCTTCTTTAGTTTTATTTTTTTTGTATTTTTTTAAAGCATTAAGCATTGTTTTATGTTTCTGAAGTTGTTTTCTACCAATATTTCTTTTAAGAGATCTTTTTTTTGGAAACATACCTATCATTTTCATATCATTTTCTGATTCTATGTCTTCTGTGTTATTAACTTCAACAGTTGTGAAATCTTCTAAAGTTTGATTATTAAGATCACTAGTATCTACTTGTTTAATTTCGCTAATTTCAATATTTACCCCACTTATATCGGTCATAATATAAAAACAAATGTTTATATTATGATTATTTTTACGAAATTCGCTTCGTGTCAACAGCTGCACTGATCAAATAAATAGAATTTTCAGTAATAATAATATACTCAGACTCTACCTTATATATTTTAGCAATAGGACTTGTATACTCGTCCTCGCTTTTGACCAACAATTTCTCTCCAGATTCTCTAACTCCAATTAAAACTTCTTTATCTAATGATCCAGTCCAATAGTCAAACATAATTGGTTTATCTTCTACAATAGCTAGCTTTGAAGCATGTTGCATTGTAGTTCCATGTGGAAGTCTGTAATTACTTTGTTCTTGTGATGAAGTAGTTGAGCTTTCCTCTGCCATTATAACTTAAAGGTTATTATAATCTTTAAATACTTATTTTATGCAAAAATTAATAATTCGGTTTTTTGCAGGAATTTAAATACAAATTTAATTTATATGAGTGAAAAATTATTAATTAGTAATGTTGAAAATTATAATAAAACATTTGAGTTTTCTGAAACAAAACCATATGTCACACGATATATTGAAATTATAAATGAGTATATGATGTACGTTGTTGAAAACATGATAATTCAAGATGATACTTATCTTTTATTTTTAATTAGAAGAGGTGTAGAAACAATTATGCATTGTTTTAAATTTCTATTAATGTACACAAAAAATCTTGAGTTAACAATCTATCAATGTAAAAAAGCATTATATTATTATATAGAATTTATAGGACAAATAAGCGATGTATCATTACATCATTCTTACTTACAGTTAAATTCAAAAGATGCGACTTTATTTGTTTACAAAAAAACTATTTATGATGTTAATAATATTTATCGAAAAAATTTCACTTTAGAAGCTGAAGAACAACAATTCCTAAACAGTATTTCGAATATTATTATGTTATTTAATGCAACATTATTTCATTTGTTACAAAAAGAACGGCTTAAATATGAAAAAAAAGAAAGTATTATTCATTTTGCAGTTGATAAATCTGCTTTAATAATTGATAAATTATTTAATAATGGGGATTATTCTTTGATTGATTTAAAAACCGAATTATGTTTATTTGTATTTGAAAATTTTCAAACTTACGATATGGATACAATTAAATATAGTAATATTTGCGAAATCTTTGTTAAAAAACTACGAAAATATTTAGATAGAAAATCTCTTTTGCAAATTAAAGGCCGAATAAAAGAAAAAATTAATGACAATAAGTCAATTAAGAATTTAAATGAAATGTCACCTTTAAGATATATTAATTGGTTGCTACATCCATTATAATAATTTTTTTACGTATCTTTTTCTTCTTTTCTTGTTTTTTATTTGTGTAAGTCGTTGGAATACGGAAATCAATATAATCAGTTTCTAGTATGTTTTTTAAGAATTCATAAACCTTATTTAATATGAATATGTCACAATGACCTACTATTAACACACTTCCAGTACGAAATATCATAAAAGAGATTTCTAAACATTGATTTTCTCCTTTACCCGAACCCTTTTTATCGCATCGTTGTTTACATAAACAAATTCCATTTTGAGTTGCTTTTTCTGCATTATAATAGAATTTTACTTGAATGCCTGGATACGAACATGGGTCATAATTAACGTGCAACTTATATTTATATTTTAAAAGTTGTGACAATTTGTCTCTATCAATATAATAATTACAAGTAAAATTTGAATTAATTAATACTGTATCGATGTTATCTTTATTATAATTTAGATCATCTCCGCAAATCGGACGCAATAATTTTACCAGTGTATTTAATGCTAGATGTAGAAAATCGTCCGACTGAATACCAGGTATTTCTAACTTTCCTGTATTAAATACCTTTATATGCACTTCTTTAAAGATACCATTAAATTTTATACGCAAAATCACAACAAAACAGTTGTAAAAAGCACCCTTGGTTTTTGTTCTATAACTAATCAAATCTTTTTTTGCAATACCCATATTGATCTTACGTACATCTTTGTACTTAAGTTTCCTAGCTGTTGGATTATCAATAAATTTAATGGTATCTACAATAATCATCTTTGATTTTTTTATTTTTTCATTTAAAATATTACTTTCTTCTTTGGTTTCACAACTAATTTTAATTTGTTTTTTAATTATTCCTGGTTGTATTGTTTGATATTCTATTACTGGTAATTTCCAAAATACATTTCTTAAATCAATAGTTTTATTTAGATAACCGATTTTTGTTTGAGTAGATATATATATTTCTGTAACTTTAGGAATAAAAGACGATATACAACTACTTTTTTCTTCATTTGAATCTTGTAGTGTATCGGTATTTAGAAAATTTTCCCATTCTTGATCTGCGCTGAGCATTAGTGTTTTTAAATCTATCTCTTTAAGTTATTCTTTAATCAATTTATTTTCTACTATTAAATAAATGGAAGCAATGCGAAAGAGTAATATTGCTAATAGGAAACTCAGACGTGGTAATCCTAAAAAGGATGTTGATGTATTAAATAATATTGTTAAAGAATATTGTCTAAAAAGAAATCAGTTTCATCCCGAACAACCTTCGCCAAATATGTTTTGCAATAGACTTGAGCTTAGAATGAAAGCTTATTATGATACTTTAAAAAGCTCTTTTAAATTGTAAACAGCATAAGGTATTAAATAATCAGCATTTGTTAATTCACTATGAATTATGAATTTGAATTTGGATATCCACTCTGTATTAACAGCATAATCTTTTGTTTTTATCATATATTTTATGAGTTCATGTAATAGATCAACCTTATTAATATTGTATTTCACACTAATCGTGTAAATATAATCTATTACTTCTTTTTCTTCTACATTAATTAATTTATCAATTATATCTTCCCATAAATCACTAGTAATATGCTTATATTCCATAGAATTTGAAAATTGTTTATGATTTGCTTGTATATAGTTAATCATGCTACGTATGTCAGATTTGAAAGAATCTTGTATAGCGATTAATTGTTCATTTGAAATTGTTAATTCTTCTTTCGAAATAATTTGTTTTAAAAATTTTGAAATATCATTACTTGGTAATTGACAAAACCGCAAACGGATAAATTCATTCTGCAAAGATGTATCTATTCTACTTATATAATTGCAAATTAAACAAAATCTTATATTATTTGAATATTTTTGAATTAAATATCGTAAAGCTTGTTGAGCATTTTTTGTCATATAATCAACTTCATCCAATATTACAAATTTTAACCCATTTCCAAATAAAGTTTTTGTATGAACGAATTGATGAATTTGATTTCTAATAATTTCTATACCTCGATCATCAGATGCGTTTAAATGTATTTTATAACCTTTATTTTGCTGATTGTATTTTTTTTGATAAGCATCGATTAAATTTATTATTGTAGTTGTTTTACCTGTACCAGGAGGACCATAAAACAATAAATTTGGAAAATAATTCTTTTCCAATATATTATTTAATATTTGCTTATTTGTTACATCTAATACTACATCTCTCAATGAACTTGGTCTATATTTTTCAACCCACGGAGAAAACTTATTCATATAATTATATTATTATACAAAATATTTAATATAAGAAATAAATAAATTGATATAGTAAATGGCGAAATGTATCAAACCAATCACTATGAATCATCCAGAAGCTTATCTTAAAGTTATTATCGGACCTATGTGGTCTGGTAAAAGCACAGAAGTTATCAACATTTACAAATACAATCGTATTGCACAAATACCAACCCTAGTCATAAACTTCGCAGAAGATCAGCGATATCATGAGACAAAACTGTCAACTCATGATAAAATGATGATTCCGTGCAAAAGGTTTATAAAATTAGCAAATTTAATTGATGATAAAGAATTGCATGATTATAAATGTATTGTTATAGACGAAGCGCAGTTTTTCGATGACTTGGTTGATGCGGTAGCCGTTTTGTTACAAATGAAAAAGTTTGTTTATGTATGTGGCCTAGATGGAGATTTTCAAATGAGAAAATTTGGACAAATATTAGATGTTATACCAATGGCCGATGAAGTTGTCAAAAAACAAGCTTTATGTGCTATTTGTCGAAATGGAAAAAAAGCCAGTTTCACAAAAAGATTAACTAATGAATCATCGCAAAAATTAATAGGAAATTCCAATTATATTCCTGTTTGTAGAGAGTGTCACAAAAATTAGTTATGAACTTTAAAACTTTATTAAAACAACTTAAATTCAATTACTTTTTTTGTGTATAAGATGCCCCCTAAAAAACGTGGACGTAAGCCTAAAAAATCTAAACAACAAGACGAAACAGCACCTAAAAAAGTTCATAAGAAACGCGGAAGGAAACCTAAAGGTGGAAAAATCATTAAAAAAATTAATGAAAAAGTAAGCGAAGATAATATTAAAAAACCAAATATAATTTTACAACTAAAATGTTCAAGTAAAGATCTTGAAAATCATAACGAGAATATCTTTGCTAATCAAAAAATGGATGAAGAAATTAAATCTTATAATCTCAAAAATAACAAACAAACAAATATTAAATTTGAACAATATAATAACATAACATATAAACCAACAAATCAAACCAATACTAATGAACCTGTACCAACCGAAAATACCGCCGATTTAAAAGAAATATGGGAGAAATTACGTATTTTAAAACTGAAACTACATCTTAACGAAGTTTCTGATAAAAGATCGCATTGTTTTTGGTGTACATGTCGATTTGATAATCCTCCTATTTACATACCTAAACAAGAAAGGAATAACATAATTGAAGTATATGGTTGTTTTTGTAGTCCAGAATGTGCTGTTGCTTATTTAAAAAACGAACCGATAGATTGTTCTGTTTTATGGGAAAGGTATGCTTTATTAAATAATATTTACAGTAAGATTTATAATTATGAGAAAAATATTAAACCGGCCCCAAATCCATATTATACATTAGATAAATACTATGGAAATTTGACAATACAAGAATATAGGAAACTTTTAAGTAAAGACAGATTACTTTTGGTTGTTGATAAACCATTAACGAAAATACTTCCGGAACTTTATGAAGAAAATAATGAACTACCAAATATTTTCGATGATATTTTGTCTACTAAAACCCATAAACAACCACAATATAGATTGAAAAGAAAACAAGTAGGAAATAGTAAACTAACAAGTTTAACTAGTAATTTTGGATTAAATAATTAGATCTTTTGAAATTTGTTAGATCTGATTATTTATTGTTTAACATTGGTATCGGAATTATTTGATTTTTGTTCTGCCTGCTGCTTTAAGTAAGCAATATATGCTTCACGCTTCTTTTCCATTTGAATTTTTTGTCTTTTTCTCCATAATGCTTGTCTGTTAACATCATCCATAAAATTTCTTATCTCTCCATAAATCATTTGATTTTTGGTCGTTTTAATTTCTTCTTTTGGTTGTTCTTGAAAATTTGGATTCATGTACTCTTTTATTACATTTAAATAGTTGTTATTCCACTGAGTAAGTTTTATATTAGCAGTTTCTTCATCATAATCTGTTTGTCTCATAATCAAATCGATTAATGCCTTTTTTCTTTGTTCGATCTGCTTTTTCATTGCTTCTTCTCTGCGGCGCTGTAATTCACCACTAGCATCTTTAACCTCCTGTTTTTCTGGTTCACTCATATGTATTAAAATATAACATTTTTCTAAATTATATTAAACACTTTATTTAATATTATGACAAAATGGAAAATAACGTAGAAACAGAGAACATAGACATTAGCGATACTGTGGCGGAAATAACTAGTGTTATATCTAAGCATATTACTAGGGTGATAGAACAAGTTTCTAATAAAAATAATGATGCTTCTCAAAATATGGAAATTCTAAATCAATTGCCTATTGTTAAAAATTTACGATCTGAAAATGAATTATTGCGTAAACAATTACAAGAATTACAAGAAAAATATAAAAACACACTAGAAGATTTGATACAATTGAGAAGTAAAGAAAAAATAACTATGGAAATCACTGAATTAGATAAACCTACAAACCAAGAAAGTATTTCTATGGAAGAAATCGTAAATTCACTTAAAGAAGATGATAAACCAATTTCTCTATGGGGTCTTAGCAATGCAAGTGATGATGATGAAGATGACGATGCACAACCTATTTTATCTTTGGATCTTAATACAAATGACGATCTACGACAAAAAGACAAAAATTGTGATATATCAGCAGAAGAAGAAAGATTAGCTATTGATAATTGGGTCTCATTTCACAAAGATAGTAAAAATTCCTCTGTCGATGTAAGCAAAGCAGATGATGAAATTTTAATTGATATAATGAAATCATCCGCTGGTCTTCGAGGATGGGCATTTAATGAAAATTCACCTCAAAAGAAACAGGTAAAACTTACTACAGAATTCTTTAATGCAGTTAAGGGAAACGAGAAAAAGGCTACCGAGGAAGACGCTGTGGAAGATGAAGCGGAAGATGCTGCGGAAGATGATGCGGAAGATGCTGAGGAAGACGCTGATGAAGACGAGGATGAGGACGAGGATGAGGATGAGGATGAGGATGAGGATGACGAAGATGAAGCAGAAGAGCCGGAGGATGATGCGGCAGATGCTGAGGAAGATGCTGAGGAAGATGAAGAGGCTGCTGAGGAAGAGGAAGATGTTGAGACCAGTGATGAAGAAGAAGAACTTGAATTAGAAGAGTATGATTATGAAGGTAAAACATATTATACAGAAGATTCGAAAAATGGAAATTTGTATGAATGTCTAGAAGATGGAGAGATTGGAGATATTGTTGGTCATTTAGAGAATGGTTCAGTGTTTTTTTCCTAATATAATATAAATGGTTCTACGACAAATATGCCCACCTGCTTTAATATATTTAATATTTTCAATTACACAAGTTTCTATTGACACCGTTCAAGGTGCTTATAATACAGCACTAGTTAAAATTTGGGTAGCCTTTATATTTACTGTTCTGTTAAATTATCTTTGTATGAATGGATTAGATGTTGTTTCGTGGTTAATTGTTTTCATTCCATTTATTTTGATGACTGTTATTGTTAGTATGTTATTAGTAATGTTTGGCCTTGATCCTGCTACTGGTAAATTAGCTATAGCTTACGATAACAAAGTACCACCACGTCCTGATGCAAGAGCCAGGGCTCGTCAAATAAGAAAAAAAAGACATAGATTGGATAGATTTACCTCTGAAGAATATGCAAAATGGCGCAAATTTAATGAATCAAACCAAATAAACACTGGTTATGACCAGTCAAATATTTCACCTGCGCAACAAAACGTACTAAATGAAGTTGTTGCTACTAGAGCAGGATTATCATGTGACCCTCTTCATTCTAATTGTCCAAAAACTAATTAGTTATG
>Ga0163109_10001889_pt1 | contig 16472 bp, 47 predicted proteins | sample CRUFie1St13metaG_FD_108704 | JGI IMG/M metagenome (GOLD analysis project Ga0163109, IMG submission 108704) | Marine microbial communities from the Costa Rica Dome - CRUD Field 142mm St13 metaG | ecosystem: Environmental > Aquatic > Marine > Oceanic > Photic zone | place: Costa Rica: the Eastern... | reverse complement strand
CTCTTCCAACGACTGGTCGTCTCTTGATGCCCATTTGAAACCTCTTGGGAAAGGGGCTGGTAGAGATATTATAAACCCTACCAGCCCAGTTTACACTTAGAGATCAGACGATCTTGATGTACCGCTTGAGTTCGTCCGTGAAGATCTGGAACTCCTTGCCGTCCGAATCTCGAGTGACCCAGACTCCACAGTTCCGCCGTCCGTCACGGGACTTCTCGAACCTGTGAGCAGTGAGCTTGTCGCCCGGGTTCAGATGAAGAGTCGTGTCTTTGAGAATCGGGTAGACAGACTCTCGGTGAGTCGACCGATTGGTCAGAAACCAAGAGTAGATCTGTGACTTCTTGACGACTTCGAGCTGGACAGTAGGCGAGGTCTCGAAGGCTTTCTTGAATGAGCGAATCATTGTGAATCCTTGGTGGTTGGTGAGAATATTTTAACACAAGTTTTGAGCCTTTGCACTCAAAGTGTTTTTAGGGTTTAGCCGCCGTTTTTACCAGACGCCAATAAACTCGATCAGAACTTCCTCCAGGATATCTGGATATTGAAGTCATGCCTTCGTCCATTCCCTGATCGATGTGGTACTTAATCATTCTAACGTTATAGTCGAAGTCGTTATCGTGACCTTGACTAACAGCGCGCTTTAGACTTTCAGCGTTTAGCTCAATTGTCTTTTCCTCGCCGTCGTTTCCTCGCTTAACCGTCACTGTGTGCATAGACGTCATCCTTTTGCCACCACTGCCATCAAGAGCCAGCCGAGGCAGAGGTCGAAGGTGAGCTTGTCGGTGACGTCAGGAATCCAGCCGTCGTCGATGGGTGCACCGTTGTCGATGGGTCCCCACTCCGGGTGGACTGACTCAATCCGGCCGAATCCTTGAATCCTCCCGGAACCCTCAGCCAGAAGGAGGTACGACATCCCAGGTTCAGCCTTGAAACAAGGACTCGTGGACATGTACTTCCCGTACTCGATCGCTTCGCTGAACGTCATTCGCATGTTGATTCCTAATCGTTGAAGACAGTAGCGCGGATGTAGTTTCCGTCGTAATACCCGAGGTAGGTCTGCAGGTCACGCGTCGCGCCGCATGGGTCCAGCTTCATGACGCATTCTCCTTTCGTTCCCGTGATCTTGAACTGAACGGGCCACGGAACTCCTGGAGGCCAGCCCAACTCTGATGCTTCTGCAGTTCCGCTGATGATTGCCTGAACAGAGTACGGGTCGTTGTCCCAGTCAAAGAGCCTTGAGTTGACGTCTAGCATGTTTTCTCCTACTCGAGAACTGATTCTTTGAAGTACTCGCCGCGGGCGACCAGCTTGAGCTCGAACAACTCGATGACTGCGTGAATCTGAGTCATGAGGTCCATCGAGGCGTTTGAGCACTGTGCGTTCCACATCGCCTCTGTCTGTCCCTCGAAACGTTCCGGGACCTCCTGAAAGAGTTGCCGCATCTGGGTGTCGAAGTGGTCTGTGACTTGCTCTACGAGGTCTTCCATCTGCATTGTTTCTGAGATTGACATAACGTTTCCTTCCTTGTTGAGAATATCATATCTCAGTTTTTGCGTGTTTACACTCAGCAGGGTTCTCCAACAAACCCGCGATCAATGTCTACAATGATCTGTTGAAGAATCTGTTTTAGATCGTCGTTGTTCAGGTTGCAGAAGTCCACGAAATCGTTCAGGACAGTCTCGACCCGGTTTGAGAGGATCTCGCGTTGCGCTTCTTTCATCTCTTGTTCTTGTTCAGGTGTCATGACTGTTTTCCTCCGTCGAACACGATCCAGTGTGTCCCGGGACCGTACACCTTGTTGAGCCTCTCGATCATACCGGTGGCAATGTCGAGATCGATCGGCTGGCCGTGACCAGTAGCATTTCCAATCTTCCAGTGGATGACAACCATCTGCATTTATCCTCCTAGAATCCGGTCCTGTTCGTGCGACACCGACCGATATCGGTTCCGTAAACCTGGTTGTACGCTTCGATCAGGTCATTCATGGAGATGTAGACCGCATCGTCGTCGTGAACGGCGTTGAAGTCCATGGCATCATTCAGGTGGTCTTCTCCGTCCTGCGTGAGGACCGCGATGAACGTGTCTTCAGCCCAAGCGTAGGTGGAACCGTCGTCGAAAACGATATAGGGACCGTACTCGTATGGAACATCAGAGTTGTTGTTGCTGTCATCAGCCATATTGGCCTCCTTGTGAGAATATCTTACCACAGGTGGATTAGGTTTGCACTCAGCATGAAAACCAAGCGTCTTCTTCGACGTCGAACCGAATGTCTCCACTCACGAGAAGGTCGTCGCACCGCCGGAAGATGTTTTCTCGGGACATCACACGTACGACAAACATCTCGAACCAGGTCCGATCGTCTTCATTCTCTGCTACTGCCTCGCAATCAACCAGAGCGATCCCGTTCGAGTATCGAATCAGTTCGTCACCACTCAACCCGGGATTGTCGTCCAGCGCCTTGAGAATGCAACTGTCGATGTAGAGGTTCTGTTCAGCTGGGGTCATAACTACTCCTCAAGTGCACTTGAGTGAATGAAGAACCGGCCGTCGATGGCATCGACGTTGGAGTCAAGCCAGCTGGCCAAGTCAGTCATGTTCATCAAAGCCAGAGCGTACATCATCTTGCCGTACGCTTCTTCGTTGATTCCCTCGTCGTCATCAAGGGCGGTAAGAATGAAGTCAGTGAGTGGATCGTCGCGATCTGGCATAGTGCCTCCTTGCCTCTTTATCTTATCACAGTGAAGGTGACTTTGCACTCAAACCTAATCTATCTCCGATGCTTCCGCCAGGTACGACCAGTACGGGACACGAGCGTTGGACGTAATCTGCCGCTTAAGCTGATCAATCTCAGATTCCAGGTGATCGATCCGATCGTTCAAGACCTTTTCGATTGCGTACGTGTCGCTCTCTTCACTCGGGTCGAGATGAGCGGGACCCTTGAGGAACTGCTCGGGATCGCCAGTGATGTAGAAGATTCCAGTGCCGTCGGACTTGTCCAGCCACTCGTCGAGGTTATCGTGGAGGTACTGTCTGAAGTCATGGCCAACGACGGCCAGGGCAGCATTGAGATCGCCACCACAAGGGCCGATGTCTGAGTGAATCGTTTCCAAGTCTTCGTTGATGTACTCGATCTCAGCGACGACGTTGAAAGCAGTGTGGTTTCTCATGTTTTCTCCTAACCGCAGGTTGTTTCGCTAATCATCTTGAAAGCCTGGACGACGCCAAACCCGGCGAATCCGAGTGTGGCAAGGACCATGAGCCGATTCAGTTCAGCTCTTACTTCACGTGGGTCAGGATCGCGCAGGTCGAATGGGCTGGGTGGCATGTTTCCTCCTTACCTCTTTATCTTATCACTGTGAAGGCGTTTTTGCACTCAACTTTCAAAACTCAGTTGCATGCTGAGACCACCAGCATACCAATGCTCTTCCCAATCAAAGAAGAAGACATGAAACTCAGGATCAAATCGCTTTTCAAAGCATTCACGAATCAGTTCTTCAGAAAGGCTTGCTTGGACTTCTCCGAGAAAAGTAGAATGCTCATTGTTAGTAGAATCCACAACGACCATTGTGTACTGCCGGAGTCTCGCTGACCCTTTTCGTGAGGATCCTTTCATGCTGTCTCCCTGAGAGTTTGGATCATTTGAATCTCTTCATCGGTCAAAGATCCAAGCTTGTTGTAGATTGAGTACATCGGGTTCTTAGGATTCTGAATGACCTTGTAGAAAGGTTCACGTTCTCGCCATCGAGTGTCTTCCTTTCCAAGTGTTTCTTCAAGTCTGAAAATTGCCGCTGTGATTACGTCAATCTGCCATTCGATACTATGCATGTCCTGAAGCTTGTTGTCATGCAGACCAGATGCTTCCTCGACCATTCCCATCAGGTCCTTTCGCCAGACAACTGTCTCGCCTGTTTCGTCATCAGTGAGGTGGACCTCGAGTGAGCCTCCACAACCTGTCGTTGTGTCGATGACTTTGTTTCGCGTGATAATGATTCCGTTCTTGATCATGCTGGTTCTCTCCTTTGAATGGTTCCGTCCGCCATTTGACGGACTGTGCAGACTTCGACTTCTCTGCATGAAGTTGTGTGAACGATACAGACATCGCCTGCTGAAGCTGTACAGATAGAAGTGCAGGTCTGCTCTCCAGTCTTTTCTTTTTCAAGACAAGGATTAAGAGCGTTCCAGTATACACCGTAGACAAAGAATCCTGTCAGGCCAATGATGCCGACGATGCAGATCCACCCAACAGGTGAGGCAATGTTTTGAAAACGATCGATGACTTTCATGTCTTTCAGCCTCCAAACTCTCGACGGAGCTGAGAACCGTATGTTGGGAGCGGGCCGCGGCCTCGGTCCATTTCGACACAGTCAGCGAGACCTTCGCGGTCGGCAGTGTCAAGCCACTTCGTGTAACCGCCCTTCTTCGACTTGAAGAACATTTCGACATACGATGTGCCGTCGTAGGCTTCCTTGTTGAGGTAGTGCTTGTTGAATGCGTCCACGACTTCTTCAGTCGTCGCGTCGAGCCCGTACCATTCGTTGATGTTTGCTGCCCAGTGAGCAGCTGCTTCTTCGAGAGTCATTTCTATCTCCTAACCCAGGGTGACGTGAGGCATAAGCTTGTTGACCTCAGCGATGTGCTTGTTCCAGACTGCCTGATTCGTCGGATCTTCACCGTACTTACTGCTGATCAGATCGAAGAGTTGATCAGACACGAGATCGTTGACCAGGCTCGAGTTGTTGTAGAGCTCGTCAGCCAACCAGCCACCGATGTCAGTGACACCTCGACGCTTGGCTTCCTTGATCAAGTCAGCATAGTCCTGCTGGACGTAATCGTCGTAACCCATCTCACCGACTGCTTCGCGGACGTAGTTGACGATGTCATAGTAGCTAGCGACCATGATGTACATGTTTCCCTTCCTTTGCTTGGGACTTTCTTATTTTACCATAGTGAGGATGAGTTTGCACTCTACTCATCACGCAAGACGTAGAACTCTTGAGGCACCTTGACGACATGACCATGACCGATAGTGATAACTGCCTGATTATCGTTGTCAATTGTCATAAATCTTTCGACATCTTTCTCGATGACGTGGTTTCCGTATGCCTCGTACTCAAAGTCCTTGACCATGCGAATCCACTTCTTTCCCATGATAGTCTCCTCAGAACGCAATCTCAGCGAGTTCGTGTGCTCGTGGAACCTCGTAGTCTTCGCACCACTCGTCTTCGAATCGAGCTGCTGCAGCGATGAACGCTTGATGTGCCTTCTTCCATTCAACGATCTCCTTCTGGAGGTTTTCGACAGCGTAGGCAGCATCTCGAACTTTCTTGTCCAGTGCCTTCTTCGCCTTCTGCTTGCGCTTTTCAAGCTGAGCATCAACCTCGTCTTGGGTCGGAACAATCTGATGACCGAACTCTTCCAGAACAGACTTGATTTTGCCGTGGGAGACCCTGGTCGATCCGCGTGACCAGTATGGAAAGAACGAGCAGTTTTCCAAGAGCTGGTAGTAGGAGCTGTGCTGATGTCTTGGATCTCGATGTTTGGGTAGATCGGCGTCTACGCAGAGTGCCATAACCCATGACATCTCTTCCGCAGACAGAGTCAGGGCGACTTCCTTGTTAGCTGCATCGATCCGAGGAGCGTAGTAGGGCAGAATCTCGTGGTAGGTTGCACCAAAGTCTTCAGGATCAGCTCCAGAGAATCCGTTTGTCTCGTGAAGCTTGTTGCAGTTTGACCTCGACCAGTTTTCCCGGGATTCCATTGTAGGAAACACATGTCCAGAGAACTCACGTCCGTAGCCGTAGTGGATGCTGAGCGGATCGTCGAGTCGCTTATCAAGACCGTGCTTTCTGCCAATCCTTCGGATCGTAGTGGCATGACCCTTGACAGTCTTGCAAAAAGCCTTGAACTCAGTTTCAGAAAGTTGGGGAGCAATTCCAGTAAGCATTGTTGACTCCATGCTTGGGACTTTCTTATTTTACTATAGTGGGGGTGAGTTTGCACTCAGGCAGTTTAATCAACGATTGAGTTGAAGTAGTCACGAATCTCTGTAATCTCTCGCTGAACGGAGATTTCCCAATCCCGCAAGTCAGAGAGCTCATCGAGAAGAACGAGTCGCCTTGCTGCAATATCACCAAGGTCACAGTAAAGTTCATCCTGACGTGCCCTTTTCTTTTTCGCGAACGAATCTTCTCCAGGTGCAAACCGATTCGGAATGCGCCACGGAAACTTCAGATGATACGCAGTGTTGAGATAGATTTTCTCTCCGTTGTCTAGTCTGAACATCCATGCACCCGCGGCGTCGTTATGTCCGTTCATCGGACACCACTCCCAGACAAAGACACCTTTGACTCCGTCACTGATTCGGAACACCGAGTCCCCATCGTGAAAGACGTAGTTTTGCTTTTCATGACGGACAGGTCGCTTGTTGTAGTACATGTGTAACTCCCTTTTGCGGTTACAACCTTATTTTACCATAGTGAGGGTGACTTTGCACTCAATCAAAATCTGCAAAGTCCCATCTGCTGTCGTTCCCACTGTCGCTCTTGGTAGTCGTCCCAAGCCCCATCGTCGATGAGTTCCAGGTCGTGTTCGTAGACTTGCATCTCGCCTTCATCATCGAACCGAACAAGTGTGTACGTAACCGTCACACCATCGATTCCTGTGTCCAGAACAGTCCCTTCGCCGTAGTTCCAGTGACTTACGCGATCGTTGATGTCAAACATTTTAGTCTCCAATTGAGTAGCTGCCGGTTTCCACGACCACGGTGATAGTTTGATTCTGCCCGGAAGATTCCTTCTCGCGCCAGTTGATGTCACCCACATCCAGAATCTCGGTGTTCTCAGCGAAGACGACAGTCCCCTTGGGAAACAAGCCGATGAAAGCATCCAGTACTGCTCTTGCTCTTTCCTGAGTGACAGCAGCGTGCGAGTACAGAGGGTGCATTCGGATCTTAAGGTGAAAACCAGTTCGATCGTGCCACGACTCTTGACAGAGCCATCCGCCTATGCTCTCAAGGATGATGTTGTCGCGGCGCATGTGGTCAGTCCCGACACAGTCATCCCAGAGCTGGGCGACCTTATTCATGAGATCAAGATTCGATGGGATTGTGAGGTTTCGAGCAGTGTAAGGCTGAAGATTTCCGCGCATTTTTGACTCCTTTGAGTTGTCAAACATGTCTCTGTGAATGGTCATTTCTTCCTTACCTCTTTATCTTATCACGGTCATTAGTCCTTTGCACTCAAACTTTCTCAGCAGTGCAAAGGATCAGCCATCTTTCGACTAGGGACGGACACGAAGTCTCTCGATCCATCCTCTTCAACGATCATGGCAGTCAGTCTGCCTCCAAACACCGCTCCAGTGTCGATTCCAGTAGCGTGATCGAAGTGAGCCACACCGTTGAGGAAGGGTTCGTGACCGAAGACCACGTGACCAAATCGACCATCATGAGTCTCAGCCCAGAAAGGATCGTTCGGTCCTTCGTTTCCGAGAGGCAGCATCTTACCTGTCTCGTGATGAATGTGCCGCGTTCGAAGAATCTGACTGAAACGCTTCTTGCGCTTTCCGCCGAGACTTTGAGCCTCCTCGACAGTCTGAGGGAACTCCATCATGCTACCCGGGATACCACCATGAACGACGAGAATGTTGTGTTCCTCGATCCGGTGAAAAGGCACAGCGGTGTTGAGGAACTCGACATCAGCATCAGTGAGCTGATCTGTGATTTCTCGAAGCTCAGGCGAACGATCGGACATTGACTTCGCAGTGTCGGGCCGTTCGACACAGTTCTTCCGGAATCGGCGGTGCTTTTCTTCGTGGTTGCCTTCGACCAGTGTGATGTCGTGAGTACGAGACATTTCTCGAACGAACTGCACAACTCGAGCGCTGTCTGGCCCCTTGTCGACGAGATCACCGACAAAGACCACCTTGTCATCTGGTTTTACCAGAATACCGAAGAGTTTCCACAGCTCGTTGAACATGCCGTGAACGTCTCCAACAATAATGTGTCGTGGCATGTTGCCTCCTTACACACTTATTTTACCACAGTGAATGAGAGTTTGCACTCAAGTTATGCCCACCGCAGGAAAATATCCCAGACCACCTCTTCAGACATCGAGCTTCGAAGCCCGCCTTCAAGTCGTGGTGCTCCTCCGATCGTGCTTCCTCCACCCCATCCGGGTTCGAACGTGTTGCATTCATCGAGAAACGCCTTGATATCACCTCGGGCGAAATCAGACTTCTTGCCGATCGTGTATCCCATCGTTCCGTCAGGCCCGGGGACGAAAGCAAGCGCGATAACGGCACCTGCCTGGTAGATAGTTCCGAAGTCTCCATGCGCCTCGACTACTCGGCCGTGTCGGTCGAGACCCTTCATCGGACAAGGTGGGTATTCAAACGGGTCAGGAAGTGCAGTATTACCGCCCGCGTACCAGGCATCAATCTTTGCCTGATCTTCCCAAACCATTTCCTCAGTTTGAGGTTCTCGTGGGTTTCGCTCCAAACACTTGTGAAGCTTGAGCACAGAACCGATCGGACCATGAGAGTCGATACGTCCGATCTCCCTGACAGTTTCAGAAACGAACAGATTTGCAGCCATATCAGGATTCCTAAGCAGCCAGAGAGACATGCTCGTGTCACCGTCGAGAGCGTTGATGTGGACAGTCATTCCTGTCGGATCAAAGCCCAGGTCAAGCGCGAGCAGAACCTGTTCACAAGAACTGAGTGTGGCAAACCGAGAACATCCTGCGTGATGGTCGAAACTGTACGACCGGGTCTCGTTGTTGAAAGCAGGACCCTGACACGCACCGTCAAGGTAGATGGAGTTGGGCTCCATCTCGTCTGGAGTGATGGTCTTGCCGTAGCTGAACTGAACTTTCATTTGTACCTACTGATGTCGATGTTTTCGTTGATGGATGCGTCTTCTAAGTAGAGGTCAACAACACGCATAATCTCTCGATGCACAAGACCAGCGTCAGTCTCGCCTTCAAGGGCACGTTGCTTTACGTACTCAGATATTGCAAAAGTGAGATTATCCATTTGTACCTCGTGAAGTTATTTTAACACAGGTGATGTGTGTTTACACTCAGCGCTTTGCCAGCGTCGGCTTGAGCCACAGTCCAGTGTCTTCGAACAGTGCGTCGAAGACCGTGCCTCGCAGACTGCACATGAACCGCATTGCCTGCGGAGTAGAGAACGCAAACATCTTGTTCAGCTCTTCTCGAGTGCGCTCGATTGACACAGTCTCCATCATCGACCGCCAGTTTCTCGGGTCACTGACCATCTCCTCGATATCAGAGTGAAAGACCAAGCCCTTCGTGACAGCGAATCGGCAAGCACGCATCAGTCGAAGATTGTCTTCCTCGAAACGATCTTGCATGTTGCCAACGGACCTCAGCACACTGTGAGTCAAGTCCTCAGCACCCTTAAATGGATCGATGATTTCACCGATGACCTCAAGGTTACGATTGACAGGTCGGGCCATTGCGTTGCAAGTGAAGTCTCGACGGGCGAGGTCATCAAGCAAAGTTCCGGGCTCCACCTCATCAGGGCGACGGCCGTCGCTCGAAGCACCGTCCTTTCGACACATGACGATGTCAATGACATCTGGGCCGAGTGAACCGCGAATCGTGAAGAACTCAGGCGTGACCTTGAAGACACGCATCTTGTTGTTTGCCCAGCTGAGAAGAGATTCCCATCCCTTGGGCGACTCTGCACAGAAGTCGCGATCTGCAGACTCCAGACCCATGAGCTCGTCCCGAATGGAACCGCCCACTTCAAAAAGTTTGATAGCCATGCCTGCCTCCTTGTGGAGATATTTTACCATGTTGGTTGTGAGTTTGCACTCAAGCGCAATTTAGTCTAGCAGGCATGACAATCAGAGCAGACTGTTCCGTTATCATGACTTCCGTTAAGAATGTAAAACCACCCGTTACCAGACTTCCCACACTTATCGCAAGTAGCGTGGTAGATTGCTGCATAAATCTCTGTCCAAAAGCTTTTCATGACTACCTTCTTGTAGTTAGTTGTATTGTGCAGGATCCACGATCTTTCGTGGCTGCGAACGGTAGGCTCCAGTTACCGGGTCGTCGTCGAGGCGCCTGGTCTCCAAACTTACCCACAGGCCGCCGTGCAGAAAGCCCTCACGGCGAATGTATCCCGGGTCGCCGCTACCGTCAGGACAATATGCAAAATCTGGATTCGCTTCGCAGAGTGACCAAGCGTGACGATTGCCGCAGGTGATCGGAGTACTGTCTTCGTTGGTGTAGTCCAACAACTCGAAGTCGACGTACACATCACCGACACCGTTGTGATAACAAGCATTTAGATCTGTCTGCTTGATGCCAATCAGGCGTGCTTTCGCGCCTGCTGGAATCTCCATCTCTGGATAACCGCAGTACTCATAGCGGTTTGCTGTGACACAATGGGCGACGTGGACAATCTGCCCAAGCTTCCAACCCATCTTGTTTTCGTCCTCTCTGCCGAGGTTCATGGTGTTTCGATACTTTTTTGCGTCTGGCATGTTGCCTCCTATCGCTGTGAGTGACCCGGTCCAAAGCTTGCGAGATAAGCATCGAAGGCTTCTTCAGTCCCACAGCTCGAGCAGATGTACGTTTCGTTGTCGAGTCGTGACAGCGCATTCATTGCTAGTATCGGATGCAACTCGTTCTTTTTACATCGAGGGCAAATCTTAGGCGTTTCTTCTTTTTCCATTGTGTCCTCACACTTTATTTTACAATAAGATTTACCCGCATGCACTCAGTTATGCGTCACCAACTGGGCCTGAGAATCCAAGAGGAAGCTCAATGGCGTAGACGAAAGGTGCACCCTGATCTTCAGACCAACTGTTGGCGACCATCAGATCGTTGACGAACTTAAGTTCACAAGGAATCTGGTCGTTTGGGTTTTCTTCGTCCCACTTCGCGAACATGTCCATCATGTCTTCGTATGTGAACAGAAGCTCATGCGGATTGTATTTCTCGTGAGGCATGTAGAAGATCTCTTCCATTTAGTAGGCCTCCTCGATCACATACCGGTACGCCTTCTCGGCTTCTCGACGGCTACGGTAGAAACCCTGATAGGTTCCGTCAACCAAGAAACACCATCGACCGATGTCCCGGTCCTCGAGTGTACTGCTTCGCTCAATCATCGTCGTGTCAATCTGAAAAATCATCAGTCTGTTACCTCAATGTTGGGAAGAACGTAGAAATCGTTCTCGCTTCGGTTCTTTGCATCCAGGAAATCTGGAGCAGGCATCAAGCTGCATTCGTATCGCACCAAGAACTTACTTACTTCTGGTGCAGTTGCAGTCGAGAGATAAATCTCTCCGGTCTCGTGGTCAATCACATCGTACAGCATTTAGTGTCCTCGCTTGTGTTGAATGTTGGGGATGACGAGACTCGAACTCGCTCTACGGATGATGCTTACAGTCTTAACCAACTCGTAGCAGCCCTGTCTTGACTGAGACGTTTACACTCATCCCCGTAAAATGGTGGGTCATCTGGGACTCGAACCCAGAACCTATAGGTTAAAAGCCTAGTGCTCTGCCAATTGAGCTAATGACCCCTACATGCTTATCTTATCTCTTATTTGATTAACTTGCACTCAAGATGTGAAGGTAATCCAAAATCCAAGTATCTGGTTCACCAGTCCTTGCCTTCGCGACGCCATAAGGCATTTCGCCTGTGTCAAGAAAGTAGTTGAACAGCTTTTCGAATGAATCCGTGAAGATAAAATCAGATCCTGGTCCTTCTTCGATGAAAAGGGGCATCTGATCAATTTCTTCGCTAGTCAGACCAGCTCTTTCGTAGATCTCTGTCATTTTATTACCACTTCTTTGGAGGAGTCGACGCCCCGCATGCTGGGCACCGACATCCGCCCCAGTGGGCCTGCCAAGTGTCGTGCTTGACACGAGCGCCGTTCCAGCTTGAAGCACCAAAACCGCAGTGCCGGCAGTAGTATACGACTGGCTTCTGCTTCTCGCGCAGATGCCGATGATGAATGTTGAGCCACATTTTAGATTACTCCTTGCAGAGCATGGACAGAGGAACTCGCCACTGCTGACCGAACGGACCACCAGGAACGTTGACCTTTGCGTACTTGCGCATGACCTTGACAATCTCACCGTGCAGCCGGACTCCAGTCTTGGAGTTGACAAACGAAACCTTATCGCTGTAGCCGAGTGAAGACTTGATGGCACGACCTTTCTCAGTGCGCTTTTCCTTGATCTGACCGACAAGGTACTTGTTGAGCTCGAGCATGTCGTCGAGTGTAAGACGAGCAATAAGCTCTTTTGCGGGCGTGATGGGTGTCATCTTTTCCTCCTTGTGAGATTATCTTATCATGGTACGTGTGAGTTTGCACTCAATTCCAATCATGATACTTTTTGACCATGCGCGTCCGACCGGTCTTGGCGTCGACCAAATACCACGCGTACGTCCCCATGTGGTCTTCGAAAAAATCAGACTTGTCAATCTTGTATGACTCGTTGTCATCCAGAAACTCTGTCTTTCGATCTTTCCGCTCGAAGCCGGGGGAGTGAAAACACCTCATACCACCGGTTTTCTGAGCAGTCTCGATCAAAGAAGACAGCTCACCTGTCGAATAGTTATCGACATAATCCTTGATTGCGTCGAGCATGTGAGCCGGGTATCCGTCATAGTGAACATAGCAACCGACAATCTCGCCGTCGGTGTGCTTCACACCGAGAACACAGTGAGTACCCATGTTATTTACTCCATCATGTCATGCCACTCTTCATCAGAGCGGTCAAAAGTTTTTGCAGCCTCGCCGAGTGCGTTGACAATTGCCTTTCGAATCCGGGCGTTGCTCAGGTCAAACTCAGCTCCCTGTGCCTCGTCAAGAATAAGCTGGACTACCACAGTCTCAAGGTCCTGAGTCAAGTATTCTAGTTCACGATCTGTCATTGTTCATTGTCTCCAAAGAGTTGAACAGGAAATCTACAAAATGATTAGCTTTTTCAGCGCTGAGCTCGCCCTTGGCACGAATCCGCGGCTGACCCCAGCGCCAACCGATTCCCCAGACACATCCGTCAGAAGACTTCCAGTACCACTCGGGGTCGGTATAGCCCTTTAAAGGCAAGCCGACGTCTGCGCCTGGGCCGAAAGTCTGCTCGAACTTATCAGGATTCAATCCACGCAGTGCATAGTCGGCCATTCCTGGTCCGTGCCCATCTCGACCGCTCAACAAATAGTTGACGTTTGCTGTGCTTTCAGAATCGTTAATGCTGAGGGTGTAAGTTGCTTCTTCCATTTTGCCTCCTGTTAGTTGTATCATAACACTCTTAGTTTCAAATTGCACTCAAGAAATACAAGAAACCCATTGCGAGTGTGACCAAGAGTGGTGTGACCCACCACGGCGGGAGGTCGTCTGGATGCTCCGGAGCGAGGCCTCTTATGAGTGACTGCCAAAAATCTGGCCCTTGATCGTCCATTAACAGCTCCGACTCCATCCGCTATGACCGTGAGACATGTAGACCCAGTCATCGGAAAGTAGTTTCTTTTCAGCGCGATCGGCTCTGAGACCCTCGAGCATGCGACTCTTGACTTTACCTTGAAGTGACCACGTCTCTTGAGTACGCTTAGTCACGTAGACGTAGGTCATGCCGTTCCATGTCCGGTGTAGACGACCTCCCTCTTCAGAGAGTTCAGTGCTTTCGATCAACTTTACACAGTCCATCAGTGCTTCTTGAGTCGCTGGGCCGACAAAGATTCCGTATTCAATGAAGCTGAACACACAACGCCAGTCATACTCCTTGATGAGATCGTGCGCGCTTTCCACGTCGACGACTTTTCCCTTAGGAGTCTTCTCTTCGTCAATTGTCTTGTAGACCCAGAGCCCGTGCCAGTTGACGTATCGATTGCCGATGGACGAGTTGTTTGTGTAAGAAACACAGTAGTTGTCTCGCTCCTCACCGACCCAGTTGTACTCTGGTCCGCTGAGGAGCTTGGAGACAGTTCGTGCGTCTGAAGTCATTAGTCAGTCCTATGGCAATGCTTCGGTGATACCGACAAACAACCGGTCGTTCCAGTCAGGAGTTCCGAAGTCATCAGCATCCGGGTCTGGCAGGTCAACGCCAAAGTCACGGTACTCTCGGATCGACTGCTTCATGCTTTCTGACGTGTTTCCGATGTGCAGCAGACCAGAGCTGAAAGCTCCCTGACCGGGAGTCACTGCGATAAAGTTTCCACCGCCCTGGTCACCCTTGGCGATAGTTACAGACGTGTTGCCACGCATGTAAGTGTTTCCGGCTCGAGTCATCTGCATACGAGACTTTGCAAAGCCGAGCTTTCGCAGGTGAGCGGACTTCTTTCGTGTAGTCATTGCCATGATTGGCCTCCTTTGTGATAATATCTTATCTCATTGTGGATGAGTTTGCACTCAATTAGTAAAGCCGTTCGTGAATTTTGAGCCAGATTGCCCGATAGACACGCTCATCGCTTTCGCGGAGGACTTGCTGATAGACCTCTTCGTTCAGCGGTTCTGGGCAGTCCTCGCTCTTGTAGTAGTTGAGAATCATCCGAGGATACGTACTAGGGTCATCGTTAAAGTCACAGTATCCACCGAGCGCTCGGTCAGCGATGTCATTGACGATATCTGCAATCGACTCAAACCCTCGGTTATCTTTTGGGTTCTTATGCGGATTCCATTGACCTTCAATCATTCCTTCTCCAGATTTTCGATTATTTCTTCAAGAGCCCTCTTAATCTCGTCGAACCAGCTCATGCGATCACTTCGATGTGATAGCGACGCGAGCCACCGGCGTCAGACTTGAGAAGAATCTTGTCACTCGGGCTCACCTTGGGCGGCTCACCGACGTGGACGCCACCCTTGTCAAGGACCTGCTTGATAGCGGCTCCGCTGTAATGCTGAGCACTGTAGTATCGATAGACGTCCGAACGCGTCGGGAAGTAGCTGGTTCCGTAGACTTTCATGCTGTGACCTCCTCTTTGTTAAGCCACTTACCCTCTTTCAGAGTTTCGTAGGTCGCACTGCCGAACAGTCTAAACAACTTAAAGGCAGCGAGTAGACCTGTCAAGATCAACGCTTGTTCAGTGAGGTTAAGCGAAAATGCCATGTAGAACAAGTACGCCCAAAACCCGAGAAACGCTGAAATAGACAGCAAGTTTAGAGACAGTGTAAAGATAGCAAGCAATTGACCAAGTTTCATTGTTCATTCTCCAGCGACTTCTTGTAGCTGCTTGCCTGGTATCGACTGCAACCACTGACAATTGGGCGAGCTTCGCCCCAGAACACGATTCCTCGATGCCCCTTAGGTAGATCAGACTTCTTGAAGACTGCCCAGCTGTAGCTGTCGTCTCCATCAAACTTTCGGATGGTGTACTTCATGTCGTCTCCCTAGTTGTAATAGTCGTGCTCGAGACAATTGCCGCAGTCATCATGTTCTGTGATGCGACCACACTCGTAGCAGCTCTCGTATCCGTAGCCTTCGTCGTTGGCACCAGAATCCTGTTCCCACGATGGTACAGTCTCCCAGACTTCAACACGGCCGCTGTCACGGTTGTTGACTTCGTACTCGATCTCGTCTTCGTACATGTAGTCAGAGTACGGGTTGTTTGTTGGCATGCTGCCTCCTTGTGAGATTATTTTAACACAGCTGCTGTAAGTTTGCACTCAACGGCCATTCTCGAACCACTTCCACATCTCGTAAATGCACCAGCCACAAGCGACTAGTAGCACAGCAATCAATGTAAAAATGATGTAAAGCATCGGATCGTCAAGCATTCAAGTACGGAGCCAGCCCGATCTTAGCCCGAGCAGCATCCGCCCGACGGTGTCCGGCGAGCTTCAAGTGCATTGACGAGCAAGAAGGCTTGGGCCTGTATCCGAGAAAGGTGCGACCTCGACTGTTCTTTGGTGCATCGTCGTACCACAGCACATCTCGATAGGACTTAGATGTGAAGTATCCGACACCACGACTACCACCTGTTGGGTCAGGTGTTCCGTGCTTGTACTCGTACAGACGGCGCAAGTAGTATCGCTGACTGCGTCCAGGATTTGCCTGCATGCAGACCAAGAGGTATTCGATTCCAGTAAGTCTCACATTTGGTGTGGGCATGTTGTGCCTCCTTGTGTGAATATCTTAAAACACATTTAGAGTGAATGCACTCTGCTACCAGGGGTCATCTTCCCACGCGTCGCCCGGCGCGTAAGGGTTTAGATCGTGAGGCGCACTGGATAGCGCGACCCAAACCACAGACTCATCTGGGTTACTTTCGTGAGGCAGTGCTGTTAGACGACTAATGTTTGCTGCCAGTGGGTAGTTGGGTTGATAAGCACCACAAACTCTGATAGCTGATGCAGACTTCTGGGCTTCTACATTGTCAGCAAGAACTTCGTACGGATCGATACCTAGCTCGTGCATCATATTGCAGACTTCATCAAAAAGATCGTGTAGATTACGCATTGTCTTCTCCTTCAGACATGATGATTTCGCCGAT
>Ga0163109_10001888_pt1 | contig 16474 bp, 31 predicted proteins | sample CRUFie1St13metaG_FD_108704 | JGI IMG/M metagenome (GOLD analysis project Ga0163109, IMG submission 108704) | Marine microbial communities from the Costa Rica Dome - CRUD Field 142mm St13 metaG | ecosystem: Environmental > Aquatic > Marine > Oceanic > Photic zone | place: Costa Rica: the Eastern... | reverse complement strand
CTGGAAGTGGTGATGGTCCTTATTACGAATCTTTTTCTGACGAACCAAATGACCTTTATGTGGTAGCTGGAAAACGAGTTATGCTTGCGTGGTCTATGTTCAGAGAATTGTCTGATGATGAGGTTAAAGATGAATACGGATTTGTTTTGACGAATCCAAATTCTCCAGTTGATACGGGTACATTTTCATATACTATTCAGCAAGAGGATATTAATCCCGTAACAGGTGCTTTAGATTTTGTTACTGCATATCATGCAGATGATAACTATTTTCATAGAGTATCCATAACAAATTTTGCTATTAATGAGAGTAAGGAAAAAACTGATGCAGGTCAAACTGGTAAGACAACTGACGCATATAATTTAGGTGCTCCTGTTGCTGCTCTTGATGCTACTAAGAACTCAAAGAAAAAGAAAGATGAAGAAGAGGAAGAAGAAGAAATCTTTGGTTCTGAGCAAAAGGAATTGAGTGATAAGGATGTAGAATTACAAGTAAAAGAAAAACAACGTTTAGAGGATGTTGCTGCTGCCGAGGCTGCAGAAGAAAAAAGAGCACAAGTAATTGTTGATAAAGCAAAAGAACAATCTTATACCTATAAAAAATCCGAGTCTGATACTGGTTTAGATACATGGAAGGGAGAGATTGAAACTCTTAGTGGAGCTAAGATTTCTGACCGTACAATAAATCAAACTAATCCAACATCAATTCCGAGTGGAATTTTTGGTGGTGCTGAGTATATCACCAGTGTAGAAGAATTTTTGAAACCACAAATGGCTGGAATACCACTGATGATTGGACCTAGTAAAACCAAAGATGGTAAAGGTCGTGATTATAGTAATTACCTAAAATCATTTACCAATGATCAGGACATATTTAACAGAGACGCTACAACTCCTTGGAGAGTTTATATTCAATCTCATGAAACTCAGTACATGAGAGATAATCCTGAATATGGGAAAACTAAATTAGAAGCAATGCTTAGGCATCCTGTTTATAGAGCTGATTTTCTTGCTCGCACATCTCCAGAATTTAGAAAATGGATTAATTCCTTACCAAATGTTGAGACTGGCACCTTGCACTTAGGAGGAAGTTATAGACCTCTCTTCCCCCCAGATAGTATGGGTTTTGTTGGTCCGTATGGTGGATGGTGGTTACCAGGTGATGATTCCCATGAAGATATGAAGAAAGCTATAAGGAGAGCATATACAATATTTGGTTCTTATAATGGGCAATGGGGACTAGCACTGGTTGAAGACCCTGACGATAATGGAACTCCAGTAACAGATGATGACCCATACTCAATTAAAGACCCAGTTTTTAAAGATGATGAAGATTATCCAGAATATTCGCAACTTCTTGAAATTCTTAAGAGAGCAAGACAGGGTGGTTCAGATTCTCTTACAGATGAGGAGATTAAAATTCTTGAAAAATATGGATATGATCCTTCAACTCAGAGCAAAGTTGATATGAAGAAGAAGTTGGAAGATATTAAAAATGATCCAAAGTTTGCAAATCGTTTCGAGAAATTTGGAACTCAAGCAAAAGTATACATCGATTATCTTCTTAACAAATTACCTGATGAAATAGATAACAAATATCTTGGGAAAAAATATGTGAATGGTATATTTAAAGATGCTTGGATTAATGAAGATGGAAATATATCTGTTGGAGATAATGTTGTTGGAACTGGTGGGAAAGCAACATATGATTCAGAAACAGGTCTTGTTACTATCCCATTCAATTATGATTTTGATAAAAATGAGGATGAAATAAGAAAAAATCCAGAAAGACTTAAGAATAAAAGAGGATGGGATAAATTTATTATTGACTTTGCTCAGGTAGTGGGTGGAGAGTATGGTTTAGATAGTGCTCCTGTTCCTGTTGCTGGACGTGCAACTTGGCTTGCTAAACAATTGGGAGGAGGACAACATAGACCTGGTAAGGTTACTATGAGTGCTGATAAATTGGAGAAAATTAATCGTGTACTTCATGCTCAAATTGTTGGTCTTGCAAAGAGGACTACTACAGAAGGTTGGTCTTCAAAGTATAAGAAATCAATCGATTGTGATAATCCAAAAGGATTTTCTCAACGAGCACATTGCCAGGGACGTAAAAAGAAACGGATATAATTTATGCATATAATATGGAGAGACAACTTTAGTCTTGATGGTGATAAATTAGATAAGGCAATAGAAGATACATTATCAATACCAGAATGTGAAGTTTCTGGTAGATATTATAGTACTTATTTTATAGATGATGTAAATAATCAACCAGAGATTGTATTTGAAGAAGAATATACCGAAGTTATTCATGGGTTCATGAAGAAAATGAACTTATTTAAAAGAGTATCATTTTGTTTTACTCATTGGATGCAACTATATTCAAATATTCAGAGTGGTCATCCAATTCACGACCATTTTGAATGGAATAGTTTCTTTAGTTGGGTTCATTTTGTAAGACCCACAGAAAAAAGTTGTTTTTATTTTTTAGACCACGATAACAAAAAGGTCTATCCACAACAGAACCCTGGTGATTTCATTGTGTTCCCACCTTGGGCACTACATGGGATTGACCCATGTGAAGAGGATGGACTAAGAGTTACTATTGCTGGAAATATTGGTGTGAGTGAATATTGTAAACTCACTGAAGATTTGAAATTAGAAAGAATCATGAGACCAGATAAATAAAAGAAAAAAACAATGACGCATTTCGATTGGGAAATTAATTATCTTAAAAAATACTCCACTCATGGTGAGTTTAGTGATATTGTGTATGAAGTAGGATATACCTGCGTAGGAATTAACACTGCTGGTATTCTTACAAGCAAAAACAGTTATGCTTCATCGCATTCTCTGTCTATAGATGGTCTTGAAAACCCAATTGCTTATTCTAGTTTGACTGAAGATATTGTAATGGGTTGGATAAATGAGGCAAAACCTGCTATTGAAAGTGCAGTTGAAGGAAACATCAATGGTGCTGATGCTAGTCCTATAACAGTAATGCCTTGGGACTGATAAATAAAAAAAAGAACTTAAATTATGCCCCTTATTGATCGTTATCAAACTGAACTGATTAAATCACCTGAAATTATGGAAGCAGAACAATGTGGTCAATTTGATGACTTCATTGGTGTATGGGAAAACTTTATTCCTTCTTATTTCTGTGATCACGTCGTCGATTTATTCAATAGAATTGAACATGATTATAATGCACTCGCAGTCTCAGAGGTAAAAGAACCAATATGGGATGGTAGTGTACAATTTGAAATGAAAAATCTTGGTCGTAAAGATAAAGCAATCCTATTGCAACATACTGATATTGGTCTCACATATGAAACAAATCGGTATTTAATCTCTTGTTTTCAACATTACTGTAATCAATACGGTCAGTTGCAAACTATTCCAATGTTTAATCCTGATTATAAACTACAAAAGACAGAGAAAGGTGGTGGATATCATATATGGCATCATGAATCATCAGAATTTGACACTCAACATAGACAACTTGTATGGATGATTTATCTTAATGATCTTCCTGATGATGCTGGTGGTGAAACAGAATTTCTCTATCAACATCGTCGTATTAAACCATCTAAAGGCACAGTTGTTATCTGGCCCGCAGGATTAACCCACGTACATAAAGGTAACACCGTATTACATGGTGAGAAATATATTCTAACTGGTTGGTATATTCAAGTCCCAGGCTAAATAAAAGAAAAGAAAGCAGAAAATGAAACCTACTCCAAGAGAAGCAAAAATGATTCATGAGCACTACGAAAAAGTAGTTGAGCATCTCCTAGCAGAAGGATATGCAGAAGATAAAGAAGCAGCAGATAAGATTATTGAAGGCATGAGTGCAACTTGGTATAGTCTAATTGTAGACTGAGGACGGTCTGGTAACTGTCCATAGGACGTTGCCAGAGACCTCTACCCATGCTATGATTAACAGGTAATCAAAAGGGAACGACCAATGAATTTCGTTGAGTTTACTCAATCTTCCGCAATCTCAAAGGTTGCGTTTGACCACGATAATGGTGAAATTGGTGTTGCTTTTACTGCCAACCCCGAAAAGTTTTACTTCTTTGAATGTGACGATACGGATGGGTTTGTGACTCAACTTGAAGAAGTAGTAAACAAAAACGAATCACTGGGCAAGTTCATTTCTGAATTACGACAAGACGGAACTTTGGTTTCCGTCTGACCCACTGGGACTGTCGCATATTGGTTAATGCTCACTGCTTATAACGGTGTAAACTGGGTTCAATTCCCAGCAGTCCTATGTGGGAGTGTGGCGGAATAGGTAGACGCACCAGACTTAAAATCTGTTGGGAGTAATCCCGTGGGGGTTCAAGTCCCCCCACTCCTATATTATGCAATCTTATTATGTTTATTGAACAAAATTATCAACAAGTAAAAGTACCAGAAGCAATTCTTGAGTTCTGCGACTATTATACTTATGATGCAGAACGTAATAATATTCGATACCTTGACTGTGTTTTTATGAACATGGGAGAGTATGGAAATGACCCAAAAATGCTTGAAGACCTGAGAAAGCGGATTTATCCAGTATTTCAATGATTACAACTGAACAATTCAAAGAAATTTGCGAGACCCAAGTTGATTGGAACAAAGTCTTTGGCACTTTCCGAGATGTTTCTGAAGACCCTGGACTGAAGAGTAATTCTGACAATTTCTTTCGTTCAAAGGCATTTGAACTTGCGGTTTGTTGCTGTTCTCCATTCAAATATGTGGATGAGGATGGTGTAGATTTTCACATGGATTATAATGGTGAAACTATTCGCATCGAACAGAAAGCACTAAAAGGTTTCTTTTATGGAAATGGTAAGTGTAAGCAAGTGAAGATGAAGAACTATCGGGGTGATGTTAGTGAGGCAGCATTCAACCGATATAAAACAGAAAACAAATTTGACTTCGTTATGATTGTTGATTACAAGAATCATAAAGTTGCCATTGCATCAAGAGAGACAGCACAAAAGTGTTATGTCAGTAAGGGTGATGGAGTATTCTCTATGTTTACCCCTAGTGATATGACTATCCTAGACCTTGATTTGGATTATTTTGCTTTTCCATCATCTAAAATTCGTCTCTCTTGTATTATAAATGAAACCATAGTAAACTGGATTACAGAAAGGTGAATGTTGAATGAAGCAGTTTCCACTTAAAACATGCCTGCGATATCCAGGGGGTAAGAGTAAAGCATTGAAAACTCTTGCTCCCTGGTTTCCTAGTGACTTCAAAGAGTTTCGTGAACCATTCTTAGGTGGTGGTAGTATTTCTCTGCTTGTAAGTCAGAACTATACGAGTTGCCCCATTTGGGTAAATGACAAATATTTTTATCTCTACAATTTCTGGACTCAACTCAGAGATAATGGTCTTGTATTGACCGAGAAACTAAGAAATATTAAGGAAGAAGTTCTTGGTGATGATGAAGCACATAAAGATATATTCAAACAATATCAGAGTGACATTGAAACCCTGGAACCCATTGAGCAGGCAGTTGCTTTCTTTGTTATGAATAAGTGTTCTTATTCTGGTTTGACAGAGAATTCTACATTTTCTGTTCAGGCATCACGTTCTAACTTCTCTCTTGTTGGTATCGATAAACTTCCTAAGTATTCCTATATAATCAAGGACTGGAAAATCACCAACATTGATTACTCGGAGGTAATGAATGCACCAGGAGATAATACTTTCGTATTTCTTGACCCACCATACGATATTAAGGATTTTCTTTATGGTACTGGTCGCAAACTTCATAGTTCTTTTAGTCATGAAAGGTTTGCTGATGATGTGGACGCGTGCCCGCATAGGTTCATGATTACATATAATGTAAATGACTGGTTACTGAATCGTTATAAGGAATATAATCTCAATGAGTGGAAACTTCGTTATTCAATGGTACACAGGGGTCAGAAAGGTACACAAGACAATGTGAAAACAGAGTTGCTAGTCACTAATTATGACTTGCCTGAGGTTGGGGTATAAATATACTTACGACTGTGCCACACGATAATGAATCTTAAAGACATTAACGATTTAACTAACAAAATTTTATCTGAGTCAACATATAAGAAAGATGATTTTCTAAATCGTTGGCCCTATACAGCACCATATCTGGAAGAGAAGCACTCTCCAGACACTAAGAAAGTAAAAAATTGTGGTTGTGGTCAAAACCCATGTAAAACTTATGGTGACAGAGCAGAACCAGTAGCAGAAGCAAAGAAAGGAAAAGAACTTTGTGAGTCATGTAAAGGTGAAGGTTGCAAAGATTGTGACAACACTGGATACAAGATGATGTCTGAGGGTACATCTCACACAGGTCTTGAGAAAGTAGCATCTAAGTTAGAGAAAGCAAGTGCTACACATAAAAAGCAAGCAAAGAAGATTAGAGACCATGTTGAAGACATGAAGGAAGAGAATCTTGCTGAAATCTCTCAGAAGACTGCAACAAAAGCATATGCCCAAAGAGCAACTAATGAGTATGAAACTGATAGTGACTCTAAAAAGTCAGATGCCGCCAGGGGTCGTATTGAAAGGAAGTTTGGTAAGAAAGCAGGACAACACGCAGATAGAGCAGCACATGCTCTGACTTTTGGACGCAAGAGTTCTACTATGCCTAAGAAACCAACAAATGAAGAGACCAAGGAAGAGAATCTTGCTGAAATTGCACCTGCTATTGCTGGTGTTATTGGTAGAATGGCAGGTGGTGCCGTAGCAAAGAAAGGTGCTATGATGGCAGGCAAGAGTATGATGAAGAAGAAAGCAGCAAATATGGCAGGAAATGTTGTTCAAAACAAAGTCACTCAGAAACTTTCTGATGACGATGATATGAATGAAGAACTACATCCTAAACTCAAGGCAATCGATGCTAAGAACAAGGAAAGAGCAAGAGCATTTGCTAAGCAGGCAGCACAAGAAAAAGAAAAGAGAAAGGCAGATGCTGATGCCTATAGAGCACACAAGAATGAAGTGATGGCAAAAGGTGGTAGACCTGTTGATGCACTTGATTCTTGGATGCAAAAGAAACTAAGAGGTGAAGATTACAAACCTGTTTCTAAACTTTTAGAGTCAGGACAATTTACCGAAGATGAACTACTTAAAATTATTAACTCAATGTGAACTCATCAATTGAAATCCCCCATGCTCTGAGCAAGTCTTCATTTCTTGCTGTTAATGGAGAAATAAACAGAGCATGGACTCATGATATGTACTCTTCTGAACCTAGTCAGAAGTTTTTTCAAGTACCTGAAAACGAAAAGAGAGACTGTCTTTATTTTTACAAAGCAGGTACAGACTTACTGTTAAAGGTAAAAAGAATTTTAAAGAAAGATATATCCTTAATGAGGATAAACACAAATGGAAAGGTGACAGGTTCACCTGCTGTGTTTCATAACGACTATCAGCACGACTATTTTTATACAGTGGTATTATTCACTGCACTTAGTTGGGATACACAATGGGGTGGTGAACTTGTAGTTCAAGACCCATATACACACAAATATTATTATCATCCTTATATTCCAAACACTGCGGTTTTATTGCCATCTAATTGGCAACACTGTGGTTTTGCACCAAATAATTTTACTCATGAAATGAGAAGTACATTAGCATTCAGTTATATTGAAACTGACAAAATACATTTGTTGGAAGGTAAAGCATTGGCAGATTCTAAGATATTTCGGTTGACATAGTTTATACACTCTGTTAGTATAAATGAACCTCTGGAGAGGTGGTCGAGTGGTTTATGGCACTGGTCTTGAAAACCAGCGATGTTAATAGCATCCGTGGGTTCAAATCCCACCCTCTCCGTTGACATCACTAGCATTTGATGCTATTATGTCTAAGTCAAGCAAATCACTTGACTGCGGTATTCCCCTTAGATGGATTCAGGAATAGCGGCGATAGGAATCCATCGCAAGCAAGATTAACTCAGCGGTAGAGTGTCTCGTTTACACCGAGGTTGTCGGGGGTTCGATCCCCTCATCTTGCACTTGGAAACCTGATCAGTTTCCTTAGGATGTGACAGAATAACCCTTGCGGAGGCACGGGGTAATGTATATTAGGACAGAGGTGGTGCTCGCTAACTACGGTTAGAACCCGATACCAAGGGGTCCGAAAGTGTGAGAGACCTATATTCACATTAGTGATTCCCTCTCATTGAAGGTATAATGTATTCCTTCCATCCAACCACGGGACTTAGTTCAGTTTGGTAGAACGCTCGCTTTGGGAGCGAGAGGTCACAGGTTCAAATCCTGTAGTCCCGATTCCCTTCGGGGAAACTATATACTTGTGTATTATGAAAATCAATTTATGGTATTCTAAAAGTATGGGTCAATGGCGTTGGACTCTTACTGAAGAGTTTAGAAATGGTGTTACTAAAATAGAACAACATGCTGGTCAACAACCTATGCTTAGAGATGCAATGAATGATGTTGCTAATACTGTTGAGTATCTTTTAGGTAAAACTGACAATAGCAGTAAAGGAATTGCCTGTACTGATGTTGAGATGTACCATTCGCAGGAACATCGTTATTCTGATCCACAATAATTTGTATACTGAAAATGAACATAATTAATTTTCCTTCACCATTTATTGCTCAGTCTTCTGTTGGAGAAACTCTTCACAATAAGATAACGTCGGAATATACCGAACAGGTACAGATAGACTTATCTCATGATAATAAGAAGAACTTTGTTGATGATAGTGAATTTAAAAGATTTAGTTCAAAAGCAAATAATTATGAATCAGAAATCTGGAATACTGATGGTCTTTCAGATTGGAATGCTCGTTTAACAACAGAGATTCGTAAAAGTATTCAGAAACTTGTTGAAGTTCAGCAATTTCCTAAAGCATTAGTAGGAACTAATATAGACAAATGCTGGTGGGAATACTATGAACCATTTGGATATCGTTCAGCAGTTAATTATCCAGAATTTGATTTTACTGGAATTTATGTTGTAGACTGTCAACAAAAAGATGTCCTTAATTTTGTTAGTCCCCTGACTAATACAACTTCAAGAATGGTACATAGTCCAGAAATCAATAATGGTGATATTTTATTGTTTCCTTCTAATCTTGTAATAACATCAAAAACATTCACTAGAAAAAGTCTTCTTCTATATTTTAATATTGACTGTAAATGGGTTGACCATGGTTATATGACAAGAAGACAACTTGAGGGTCAAGAACAAAGTGGAATGTTTGTTTCCAGCAAAAAATCACTGAAAGGCATGAGAGATGACAGATTGAACAATCCTGATCAATACTTTAGAGGTTAAATAAATGTCGATGTGGCGGAATTGGTATACGCGCTAGGTTTAGGTTCTAGTGGAGCAATCCATGAAGGTTCAAGTCCTTTCATCGACACTGTTTATTATGTTTTGAGTCTCAATGAAATCTTTAAGTGAGTATGAATTCGGAGGACTTGAAAGGCATCCTTGCAACATACTAAGATTGATTAGTGAGTTGGAAGGTTCCTATCAACTCTGTAAGTTTATGGGTTTTGAAGAGGATATGAAAATCCTTGAGGAGATGAAAAAACCATATTATAAACTATACTTCAAAACAAAGAAGGAGTACGACGCAAATGAAAATGTGGGAAATAAAATGTAGTAGTTGTGGTAAGATGACCCCAGCAAATAAGTGTCCACAACTTATGATGGTTCCTCTATGCAAACCATGTTGGGTTAAGAAAAACAATGATTGAAGAAGTTTTCCCTAAAGCATTTTTTACTATTTTTGACATTCCCAATTTTGATGAATTGTCAGAATTTTGCTCTAAATATAATCATACTGATAAAGAGCAATTTACATGGCAAGAGGGGTGTAAAGTTGATACCACCCATATTGAGGTTAATGATGCAGTAGCAATATTGACACCCACCTTAAAAGAATTTTCAAGGCAACTTGATTATAATTTTGATTGTACTTGTCATGACCCTTGGTTAAATCACTATACAAGAGATTCATTCCAAGAAGTCCATAGTCATGCTGAACATGATTTTGCTGCCGTATTTTTCATGAATGAGGGGGAAGGTTTTTCTAAATTGTATTTCTATGATTCTATAGGAATGTCACAGTCTAGATGGGCACAGATATTGCCAAGATATTGCAATACAACTAGAACCTTTAATACTCAAAAAGGTAAAGTTATTATGTTTCCAGGGTGGTTAGACCATGGAGTAACAAGACATCAAAGTGATACCACAAGAATCACGATGGCATGTAATTTTAACTTTCAATTCTAGGGGGTTTAGCTCAGTTGGTAGAGCACCTGCTTTGCAAGCAGGAAGTCAGGAGTTCGAGTCTCCTAACCTCCATTCAGGGTTAATACTATGAAACTACAATTAAGGGGGGCACCAATTCTCAGGAAGAAATCTAAACGGGTTTCTAAAATAAATGATGAAGTTCGACAATTTTGTTTGGACTTAGGACTTTTTATGCGTAGTGAGGGTGGAATTGGTATTTCTGCACCCCAAGGGGGGTATAGCAAACGTATTATTGTTGTTGACAAATTCGGAAAAGATTGGGTTCTAATTAACCCAGAGATTGTATGGGATGATGGTAAATCTACAGAGTTCAAAGAGGGATGTCTAAGTATCCCTGGATTTTATGCTGAGGTATGTCGTCCAGATAAGATTAAAGTCAAGTACAGAGACACTAATGGCAAACCTCATATTGATGAAGTTGATGGCATATTCTCAAGAGTTGTGCAGCATGAGATTGACCATCTGAATGGTGTCCTTTTTACGGATTACTTGACAACTGTAGGAACTGCCGTTACTATATAAATTGTCCAAGAGATTGCAAAGTCTGTTGTTCTGGACAGGGGTTCGATTCCCCTCATCTCCATTCATGGGGGTGCCATGGTTTCGACAGGGCAAAAAGGTTGTAATTGTTGACGGGGCGCAAACATAGATGCAAACACATCTGACTCCGCAGCGAATAACATCGTTGCATTCTCCCGCACTCGCACACTTGCGACTGCCTGAATGGGAGATGGGGGATAAGTTATCCTTCTAATCCAATAACTCATGGGGGTGCAATGCCCTCACCTTTGTATAAATAGTTCAGAGTTAATCATACTTAGGATAAATTTTCATGAAATCTTTAGTAGCAAAGGGTGCATCCAACGTAGCACCATTCGCAGCAGCAAGTGTCGTCGCAGTTTTTAGTGCTATCATTGGGTTTGGTTTTTATCATGGAGCATTCCATTTTAATGCCAATACAACTCATTGCCATGCAGATGGAGTATGTCATAACCACTGATTATGGGAAAAACAATTATAATTGCCTTGATTGCATCTTTAGTTAGTATTACAACCTGGGAATGGATGCACATTGTTTATGGAGTTGATGAACCAGCAAACATTACAGGAGTAAAACAATGAGTAGATTTAGAGATTTATTTGAAGGAAAAGTAGCAAAGGAAGAAGTATTTGCTGCACCTCCAGCACAGGAACTAACACCACCTCCAGCAAAAGAGGAAGTTATTGCTGAAGAAGTATTTGATACTGCACCTGCATCGGTTGAAGTAACTGCACCAGAAACTCTTTCTGAAACATCAAAAAACTTACTGGGTATGTGAGGACAGTTGGACAACTGTCCACTAAACCCCCCACATCATCCGAGACCATGCTATGATTACTAGGTAATCAAATGAAGGGCATGTCTCGGATTTTTATTGAAGACCGACAGGTTGAAGAACTTTTGTCTCCCGAACCCATGGATGTTTTTGAATCTATGGATGATATTCTTGAAGATGAATATGATTCTAAAGTTGAAACTGAACAAACAGATTGGTTTGGTGGAGATGACCCACTAGCATACCTCTGATTTAACCTTTCGTCCTTAATTTTTTTATTATGTCAACTCGTTCACGCATCGGAATCCAAATTGGTCCTGATATTCTCTCTTCTTATCATCACTGGGATGGTTATCCTAACTGGTTGGGTCGTATTCTCCAGACGCACTATAATACGAAGGAGAAAGTATCCGAACTGATTGATGGTGGTGACATGTCTTGTGCATGGACTAACCAGTCTTTCAAAGATGTTGATGGTCTTTACCAGATAGTAGACAAAGAAAACGACCAATATGGTCCTCAATACTATTCTGAACGTGGTGAGAATTGTCCTCCTGTCCTCATGTCTACGGAAGAGTATCTTACCAAAGATAATAATGAAGAGTATGCTTACATTTACCGCAATGGTCGATGGGTGTGCTATGATATGAATGAGTTTAATAACTCTAAGCAACCTGAAATAGTTGAAATCCCCACCGCACCTCTTTCTCACTAATGTTTGGATGGAAAATTGATAGTAATATACAAAGATTTTCGGTATTTCCTACCCTAATTTATGTTATTGATATTCCTGAGGTTGTAAAAGACCTCAGGGATATTGTTTCTTCTACAAAGTGGAGGATGCCAGATGATAACAGAAGTGCTTCAGAATCTTTTTACATTCTGGATGAACACCAGAAACTAAAAGATGTATTTACTGAGAGAGTAAATACTGCTGTGTCTGAATTAGAATATTCTGTTCCGTTAAAACTTACAACCAGTTGGTTGTTTAGGTTGAAACCTGGAGCAAAACATTTTAGACATAAGCATACTAACTCTTTTTGGAGTGCTAGTTTCTACTTTGAGGAAGGTGAAAAGGAAGCATTGAATATATCATCAACCGCTTCATCTATCAACGTTCCATTTAATACAAGTGACCTAGGAATAATTCCATATGGTAAAATATCATTTCCCGCAGAGTGCGGTAAACTAATTTTATTTCCCAGTCATATGGAACACTGGGTAAATAAAAATTCATTCAATAATACCAGACACGTTTTGGCAATGAATTTTATGCCTGACGGAGAAACTGGTGTTCTAGATTCAACTTTCACCTACTAAAATGACTGTCAAACGTAAAATGGTCTGCGTTGACCCCCGTTCTAATGCTGCTCAACTCCGATTTGTGACGGAGATGAGTAAACTTCATTCATGCTACGTTGATAATGAAATCAATGGTATTCTTTACTTGACTTCTATCAATGGTAAGTATCGTTTCAGCATGAACAAAAAAGAAGATAAAAATTGGGCAGTTGTAAAGTGACAGAAAACGAAAGACTAATCATTGCTCTCAATCAAATAGACAATGTAACTGCTCTATTGGAAAATAATGAGTGGAAGAATTATCTTTACAATCATCTTTCACCTGTTAAATATGAGTTGGAACGACAATTATCAAACCTGAAAGGGACAGTTGACTAAGTGGCACAAGGGGGGTTGCAAGACCCCCTTTTTCATGTATAGTAGAAGAGTCAAAGCAAACGAGACAACATGTTCTCAAACCTCTCTAAAATCAAACCAAAATTCCGTACTCAGGGTCGTGTTTCTGGTAATTTTGGACGTAATAAAGTTAGAGCAGGTTCCTCTATGAAAGGAATTGGTGAAACTGATGCAAAGGTTCTGAAAATGACTACTCAAGAAGAATATCTTCAACGTCTTCGTGCTGCTTATGGTACTACTACTAACAAGAGAGTGAAAGAGTTTATCTTTCTTGAAATCCGTAAGATTATGGTACAACGGGGACAATGGTCAAAGTGATTTACTCCTATGCAGAACTTGAGGGGGTTTATTATCAACTCAAGAGATTGGTTGATAGGGAGAACAAACTTCATGAGATGGATATGATGATTAACCCTGAGCATCTTGAAATGCTTCAGGATGAAATCATTCCAGCATTAGAGGAGATTGTTTTCTACGACCCTACTCCTTGAATACATAGTAATCATGCTTGACAAAATTTAAGCATGATACTAGTATAACAACCATAATCAATTACTTCGACAGATTATCACTGTAAGATGACTTACGACAATAAAACTCTTCAAGAGTACGAGAAAGAACTCAAAACTCAGAAGAAGAAGTTCGACAAGATGACCAAACAATACAAAAAGTGTACGAGTTATTATCAGGCAGACCTACTATATGATGACCTTACTATTTTGAGTGAAGATATTAGAGAACTTAAACTTATTATTAAAGAATTGAGAGAGGAAAAACGACTTGCAAAAGTTCTTGAAGATGCCTAATTTATATGATGAGGTTCTGAAATACGAACGCAACTTCCCATTCTTTTTCAACATGTCGAAATTTACAAAAGAAACATTTGCAAATGAAATCTCTGAGAACTCTCAACTTAGAGATGATTTCTTACAAGAGTATGTTGATGATATTGTTTTTAACATGTCAATTAAGGAGATGAGAAAAAGTCTTTCAGAAACATTGCTAAATCTTCTGTATCAAGACTGCGATGCAGACCAAGAAGAAAAAATTGTAGAAGAAGTTGCAGACGTTCATCCACACATTCTCACAAGATTTGGTGTAGATGTGACAGTATAAAAACTGGCACAAAACAGTTTACAAACCAGTGTTCATCTGCTATGATGTATTCATCAATTCAAGGAGACTCCCATGGTTGACACTTGCACTCGTCATGACGACTATGAGACATTTGCTACAACATATCTAGGAGTTGACTATGAAGATTTTGTTAATCTTCTTATGGGTCGTTCCGATGATGATGAGTTCACTGAGTATTGCTATAATGCTGCTTGGTGAATACTAAACGAGGGTATTTTGCCCTCTATTTGTCTTGTTAGCTCAGATGGATAGAGCAACTGCCTTCTAAGCAGTCGGTCGAAGGTTCGAGTCCTTCACAAGACGTTATTTTACTAAAATGCTTGAAAAACCTGTAATAATCAAAGATGTATTAGAAGTAGATTTGTTCCAAGACTTATGGTTGGAAATGAACAAATATACAAAATGGTCTTTGACTAATTTTTCTTACGGTAAAAGAATAGGAGATCAGCAAGTTTCTTGGGGATTGATGCCTAAAAATGATTCAATCCTATGGTATAAAGCAGCATCCATTATTAAACTTAAACTGCTGAGGCATTTAAGACAAAAAATACAGTTATGCAAACTGCATTTTAATGCACAAACTAGAGGTCAAATATCCGAATTTCATAAAGATTTTGATGAAGAAAACTGTTGGACATTTGTACTTTTCACAGAATCAGAATGGAATACTCAATGGGGTGGAGAATTTGTTTCTCAACATTCTATAACTGGTGAGTATTTTTATGTGCCATACATTCCAAATTCTGGTGCATTGATACCAGCACATTGGCATCATTATGGTATGTCACCAAATGCAATAACTGATAAAGCAAGAACTACTATTGCTTTTTCTTATATGGCAGTTGATGATATTGATAAGTTGCTCAATGATGAGAATCACCCTCTTATCGATAAGGTTCGGAAGTTCGTGTAAATAGTTGTGGTTGTCAGTAATTCTCCTATGGAATATCTTCGGATACAACCTGGAAGAACTATTTTAGTTCTCAATGCAACTTATGAACCAATCAATTTAACTGATTGGAAAAGGGCAGTTGTTTTATTATTGAAAGAGAAAGCACAGTTGCTTTCAAATACTGTGATAAGGTTGGTCAATTTTGTTAGACTACCATATAATTTAATGATGAATCATAAACCAGCAAGGTCTATGATTTATAAACGTGATGGAAATAAGTGTCAATATTGTGGTTCAACAAAAGAACTTAGCATTGACCATGTTTATCCAAAAAGTAAGGGAGGAAGAGATACTTGGGAAAATTTAGTAACAGCATGTACGAAATGCAATATCAAAAAAGGTGATAAATTATTAGAGGAGTGTGGAATGGTTTTAGTAAGGAAACCAAGAGCACCTCTAAGTAAGATTGAATTATCTTTGAATAAATCAAGAAACTCCGAGTGGACACAGTATTTCTATGCCTAAACTAAGTAACGAGTTCTATACAGTTGAATATGAATTGCATGGTGAAAAGAAATTTGCATGTTACTTCAGTTTGGAATCTGCACAGGAAGCAATGATGACAATGATTAAACGTGGTCAAGTTGTTAATGGATTAGAAACAAAGACATTGAAAAACACCAAGTGACACATGTAGAACTGTCCATAACACCTCCCGAAACCCCTCGGGGGGTGCTATAGTATGTGCATACAGACAAAGGTGATGACTTACTCCGAACTTCTTCAGGTTTTGATTCGTATGAAACCAGAAAATTTAGCACAGGATGTTACTGTCTATGACATTACTGGTGATGAGTATTACCCAATTTATGAAGTCAAGTATAATGTAGATGACCCTATTCTTGACTCTGACCACCCTTATCTTACCTTTTGATGGATTCTATACTCATTCGTAGAATTGAATTTATTATTGACCGACTTGAAAGTGCAATTAAACTGTGTGCTGAGTATGAAGCAGACGGTGGATATGCAGAATCTGCTGGTTACAGTCGTTCTGCAATGATGGGCAGTGCCCAACAACTTCGTGACATTATTTCTGAACAACAGTGAAAACTACCACAGCAACTTACATTGTCAAT
>Ga0163109_10001887_pt1 | contig 16478 bp, 12 predicted proteins | sample CRUFie1St13metaG_FD_108704 | JGI IMG/M metagenome (GOLD analysis project Ga0163109, IMG submission 108704) | Marine microbial communities from the Costa Rica Dome - CRUD Field 142mm St13 metaG | ecosystem: Environmental > Aquatic > Marine > Oceanic > Photic zone | place: Costa Rica: the Eastern... | reverse complement strand
CTATTTCAATTCAAAGACTATTTATCAAGATTTAATTCTTATTTGTTTTACTTTGTAATGTTTTTTTGGATATTTTCATCACAGATATTTTTATAGTTTTTCTACAGCCTCTATTCCTAACACCTTAAATACAAACTTAAGTGTGTGATTTGTTTGTTTAGTCAGTTGTAATCTAAAGGTCATTAATTCTGATTCCGAACTGATAATTTTATTATTTGCATAAAACTTGTTAAATACTTTGGATAGTTCGTAAGCATAGTCAGCTAAATGATTAAGTTCTAGAGTTGACACTGAGAGCTTAAATTTTTCTGGCAGTTTAATTATTTCTCTCATCAACAACTGGTCTGTCATATTGTGCGTTTTAGGCAATGTAATATCATTTGTATCTACAGTATATTCTTGAAGCACTTTATTTGATCTTGCAAATGTGTACTGTAGGTAGACTGCCGTGTTGCCTTCTGTAGCTGTAAATTTATCTAAATCAAACTTGTAGTCAGTATTTTTATTTGTTTGCAAATCAGAGTAAGTTAATACACTATTTGTAAGATTTTTTAAGTCATTCTCATTTTCTATGTTATTTTTAAACTTATTCTCGATATCTTTATATAAATCTCTCAGCTTATAGCTTCCACCATCTCTTGTTTTCAATGGTCGGCCATCCTTATTGTTAATTGTTCCATAACCAATATGTAAAAATTCTGAATCAGATAACTCAAATTTTTTGACACATTTAAAAAGATTTTCGAAATGTTGTTTCTGTCTTTGATCAACTATATAAATATATTTATCTATATTATGTTTCTCTTCTCTTCTCACAACAGTTCCAAGGTCAGTCGTTATATAAAGATAAGAACCATCAGATTTTGTTATTAATATGTTTTTATCTTCAATGCTAGTTATATAAGCACCTTCATCTTCATGAATTAATTTTTCATGTATCAAATTCTTGATTAAAGGATCTATATAATCATTAGCATCACTTTCACCCTCAAAAATGTCAAAATCATGATTAAAAATTGATAAAGTTTTTTTAATTTCATCTGTTGATATTTTATATATATGTTTCCAATCCTTGTAAACGGAGGGGTCTTTTGAGTTTAATTTTTTATTTAAATTTTGTGAAGATTCAAAAAACTCTTTATCCACTTTAGACATCTCTGATGCTTTTGGATAAATCTCTTCTAGATCGTTAATTGATATATTTTTTATATCTAATTTATTTTTATAGCAGTAGTTTAATATTTGTGCGACTGGCATACCCCAGTCACCTAAATGAATATCAGACATTACTTCGTGACCAGCTTCTAGAAGCAGATTTTTTATTCCTCTTCCTATATTTAAAGATCTAATGTGTCCAACATGCATTTCCTTACCAATATTCATACCTCCATAATCTAATAGGTAGCTTTTTGGATTTTCAGAATCAATTATTTCTTTAAAATTATCTGATGAGTTAATAATAAAATCCATAACATATTTATTTGAATACTTAAAATTTATAAAACCATTATCAGTAAATTCAATTTTTTCAATCCAAGTATGACTTTCAATATTCTTGATTTCATTAATTAGCTTTTCTTTTAAACTATCATCACCCATTCTTAACAAATTATTCATTTGCATATCAAAACCATCAACATTGGCTATCCTTAATTCAGGATGCTGCTCTATTTTTAATTCATTAAATATATTATTGAGTAAATCAAGCAGAAAATATTTAATCTTTAGCACTATTCAATTTTAGCTTTGTGTATAACAAATTTGTTTTCTTATTAAGTAGTAAGGATACAAAAATTATACTTATATAACCAGTAACTATATGTTTTGGATACTCCGTTATACCATCAAAAAATAAATGTGGAGCAAGAAAGAAAGCCGGAATTAGTATTAAAACAACAGTTTCCGAATGAAAATTCCTTGATGATAAAAAGATTGATATCAGGAAAATAAAAATTAGTAAATATTGTAAAAATAGAAATCTTGTACTTACATAACTTTGAATTATCTGATTTGTAAAATCACCAAGAATTATCAAAAAATTTTTAATTATTGAAGTTATGAAATTAGAACTCTCTAATCTTATATTTCCTTCAACATCTAAAGATCTGACCCAAAATTGAAAAGCTTTTCCATAATACAGGTTATGTAGCAATGGCAAAACGATAATAGATATAAATACGTAAATATCTTTGATATTCAAAAGCTTTTTTTTATAGAACAGTAGTAAAAATAGAGAAATTGCTGGAGCATAGTTCAATCTTAAAAACACTATTAAGCCCGATAAAAAAAATATACTTTTACTTAAATTCTTCTGTTCTGTATAAATTAAAAATAAAATTGCAACAAAAGGCCAGCTGAATGTCTCACTTAAAGATTCTGAAACAAGCAACACTATCGGAGAGCTAACTAGATATGCAAGCCCAAAAAAACAAATAATGTTTACTTCGAAACTATAAAACTTATTTTTGATTATTAAAATACACATATAAATAATTGTTAATATAACAATTTTTTGTAAAACATCATTTTCTCCAAATATATTTTTAAGCAAATACAAAATATATCTTGCTCCAGGTTGCGAAGTGAATAAATTCTCTCCAGCCTGAAGACTATTAGTTACAAAAATTTCCCTGGCATGTGATTCGTATCTAAGTCCATCAGTTCCACCACGTTGATATATTGTATTTGCAAGTGGAAAAAATTTAAAAATTGATAGACTCGCAATTATAAATGAAAATAAAAAATCATTTATAAGATTAAAATAAGATTGTGGGAATAATAAATATACAATTATCAAACCATAAATAACAACAGTACTTAAAGAAAGCTTTGCATTATTAACAAAAATTGACACAATCAACAAAATATATGTCAAATTATTAAAGTTATGCTTTGACTGTTTAAATACAACAAAATACACAAATAGAATAAATAGCATAATCTCTATGTAAACTATTGTTTCAAAATGTTTAACAAAACGTAATAAATTATTTGCTTCATCAGATAAAACAAGTGTTGCATATTTATATCCAGGTAAAGTCGTATCAGTAGCAAAACTTTTAAATTTATATTCAATCTGAATATTTTTAGAACCATCAATAGAAATAAGTTCTTTTGATATAAAATTATAGGAACTGCCTTCAAATACTTTAAAATCATCTTGGTAAATGATTAATTCTCCGGAATACTCTACATTAATTTTAGAGTAATTAAGCATTGAATTTTCGATGTGATAATTTGCCTCTATTGGAAACCACAATTGTGATTGTTCATATTCTCTGAAATAATTGTACTTTTTATCATTTATAAATCCCAGGTTCCAGTTTGTATTTTGTATACTTTGGTTTCCTTCAATGGTTTGAAAGTTATTAATATCTACAATTTTTTCACTATATAATTGCAAATTTTTACTTGGTTGATTAAAAGATGATTTACATTCTGACTGAGAAACCTTAAATTTGGAACTTTGAGCACTATCTAAATTATTATCATTAAAACAAACATAGCTATTTGAACTAAATACAAGAATAAGTATTATTTTCAGTATCAAAAATGTAAGAGGAACATAAAATTTTGTTTTTATAAAATTATTAAAATTAAACAGAACAATTATTAAGATAATGAAATTTATGTAATTTAGCGGAAAAGAATTGTAAACGTACTCTGTTGGAGATGGAATCAGAATAAATAAAACTGCTAAAAAAGAGTTAATATATTTCATCAATTATAAAATGAGGCCTACCCTTAGTTTCGTTGTAAATTAACCCAATGTATTCACTTAAAATTGCAACTGCTGTAAACAGAAAACCTATGAGGAGTAACAAAATTCCTACCACTGTACCAAACCCGTCAAACGGAACTCCAAACCTTAACCATCTAAAAATTTGTATCCCTAATATTATTATTGATGATGCAGATAAAAATAGCGCAAAAAAAGTACTTATACGAAGAGGAGTTAAAGAGAAAGCAAAAATTCCTCGTAAAGCAAAACCTAAAACTGGAAGTGTGGCGGCATGTGATTTTCCACTAAACCTATTATTTCTCTCAAATTCTAAACCAATTGATTTAAATCCTACCCAGGAAAAAAATCCTCTATAAAACCTATTAAATTCCCCAAGAGTTCTGACTGCATTAACAACTTTTTTATCTACAAGTCTGTAATCACTAACACCTTTCGGTATTTGACCATTTGATAATTTATTAATTAGATAGTAGAAAAATTTGGAGTTTAATCTTCTAATAGGTGACTTGCCTGGTCTAGATTTAACAATTCCATAGACATGATCATACCCTTCTTCCCAAAGTTTTATAAAGTCTGGAATAATAGCAGGATCATCTTGGAGGTTTGCAGTCATAATAATAGCTGCTTCACTATCTACTTGCTCAAGCCCTGCCGCAATACCACCATCCATTTTAAAATTTCTTGATAATTTGACTATTTCAACGCGATTGTTTAATTTTTGTATCGATTTTAAAACATCTAAGGTTTTATCGGTGCTTCCATTTTCAACAAAAATTATTTTATAATCGTAGTTTTTTAGATTTTTAAAAGTGGCATCTATCTGGTTTGTTAATTCATTAACATTCCCCTCCTCATTGAATGCTGGAATGATTACAGATATATTTTTCATAATTTTAAAAATTCCTTATACCAATTAATTGTTTTTTTTAATCCATCATCTAGTTTTATTTTAGCGACGATATCTAAATCCTTTTGTATCAAAGAAGAGTCAAGGTATTGACTCGGAATTTCTTTGTCGGAAGTAATATTATAATTTGGTTCAACATATTCTCCTACAATTAGATTACAAATTTTCCTATAAACATAATCTACAGAAAAATTATCTGAGGAAGAAAAGTTATATGATGAATTATTAACTTTACCCATTAAAAGTTTCTCCCCAACTTCGAAGTAAGCCGTAACTACATCTTCAACATAAACCCAGTCTCTTATGTAACTTCCATCAGACCTCAGCACAGGCGTTTTACCTTCGAGAAGCCATTTAACCACTCCTGGAATAAGTCTTTCCCAATTTAAATCACCGCCCCCATAGATATTTCCACACCTTAAGGTAACCAAATTTTGATCATAAGTTTTATTGTAAGTATTAGCTAATAGGTCAGTAATAGATTTAGATACTTCATATGGAAATTCACCTCTTAATTCAAAGTCTTCTTTGTAAGGTAAGATTTCGGAAATACCATATGCTTTATCTGAAGATGCTATAACAATGGGTAAATTATTATGCTTGCATATTTCCAAAATATTCCATGTTCCTTCGATATTAGATTTAAATGTCCTGATGGGGTTTTCAATTGCATCACCTACTTGAGTTTGTGCTGCAAAATGGAAAATAATATCAAAATTATTAGATGTTAAAAAAATTTCTAAATCTTGAAAATTAGATATGTCTATATAATTTAGTTCGACCTGAGGGTATGAATTCTTATAGGAATCAGTGTATGAATCTTCAATAGCTAAAGCGGTAAATTTACAATCATTTTTTAACAAAAAATTTGTGAAATGACTTCCAAGCAGTCCAGTTGCACCAGTTATAAGAATATTTTTTCCAAGAATAGACAAAACTTTATTCCCAATTTTTCCACGGAGCAACACCTTCGTTCCAAGCATTATTAAGCGACAAGAACTCCCTATATGTGTCCATTGGTTGAAAATATCCTTCATGTGAGAAAGAGTATAGGTTTCCAGATTTTGCGAGTTTTTTAAGCGGTTCCTCTTCAAAAATATCATTCTCTTCTATATAATCAAAAACCTCGTAATCCAAGACCATATAACCCATATTTATGCTTCCATCAGCTTGTGGTTTTTCTTTAAAATCACTAATTTTATTATCTGAATTTATTTCAACCATTCCAAACCTAGATGATGGTTTTGTTGTACTAATGGTGGCAATTCCATTGTGTGATTTATGAAATTTTATAAGTTTGTCAATGTCTATATCACTTAATCCATCTCCGTAAGTCATTATAAAAGACTCTCCCTTAGGTATATATTTTTTTATCTTACGAATTCTCTCACCTGTAAATGAGTCAACCCCAGTATTTGCCAACAAGACATTCCAGTTTGATAAATTTTCTGATTCATAAATTTTTATTGAGTTTTGTTTAGAAGTATTTATAGAAAAATCATTGTGTTGAGTTTGAAAATTAATAAAGTAATCCTTAATAATTTCACTTTTATACCCTAGGCAAACTATAAAGTCACTTAATTTATAGGTTGAAAAAATTTTCATGATGTGCCAAATTATAGGATAACCACCAACCTCAACCATTGGTTTAGGTTTGAATTCAGTCTCTTCTCTGAGCCTAGTCCCGAGACCACCAGCTAATAAAACTACCTTCATATGTATATAATGATACTATCTATGTCTAATTTAAATTCTTTAACTAAAAATATAGTAGTTTTAGGTGCTTCTGGATGGATTGGCAAGAATTTTGTAAATTCTCTAAATAAGTTATCAGATGTTAATTTATTTCTTTATTCATCTAAAAAACAAAAGACCATAGAACTTGAAAACAACTTCATATACAAAACTCAACCTATTACCAACATTAATAAATTAAATATAGATAGAGTAGATTCGTTGATTGATCTCGCCTTTCCAACACAAGATAAAATTTATGAATTAGGCGAATCGAATTATTTGCAAGAAGTTGAAGAACTATTGTCGTTAAAAAAAAATTTTTTAAACAAATTTAAACCTTTAAATATTATAAATACATCATCAGGAGCAGTTCACTGGAAAGGAGACAAAATCAACCTATATTCAAAAAAAAAGATTGAGGAAGAAAAGCTCTACATTAGTTTTTCTAAAGAAAATAATGTTAATTTAGATATAGCCAGAATCTTTGGTTTTTTAGGAAAATTTTATGACTTTGACAACAACTATGCGTTCACCTCTTTTATAAATCAAGCAAAGAAAAACAAGAAAATTATAATTGAATCCCCAAAACTTGTTTATAGATCTTATATTCTTTTTGAAAATTTGTTTAGTTACTATAAATACAGAACATTTAGTTCTTTAGAAAATGAGATAAATATATTTGACGCATGTTTAAAAACATTTGAAATTGGTCATATTGCAAATTTAATAGCTAAAGAATTTTCTTCAAGTGTCGATAGAAAAGATATGATAGATGGGGTAGATGAATACAAGGGTGATAGTGAATTCCTATCAAACTTTTTAAAAAGCCAAAATTTAGAATGGCAAATTACTGACAAAAAAATAGTAAATCTAATACAGTAATAAAATAAAATAATGACTGCCCGAAAACAAATTTTAGAATTAATACATCAACACTTCAACGAAGAATTTCCAGAAACTACATTTATCCCAGGGAAGACACCAGTGCCTGTTAGTGGAAAAACATTTGACGTTAAGGATGTGGAGTCCTTAATTGATGCTTCTTTAGATTTTTGGTTGACTGAAGGAAGGTATACAGACTTATTTGAAGAAAAATTTTCAAACTTTCTTGGAATCAACCATACTGTTCCAGTTAATTCTGGTTCTTCTGCAAATTTGATTGCTTTCTCATCTCTTACTTCAGAAAAGTATGGTGTTGATAAAATCAAGAAAGGAGACGAGGTTATTACAGTAGCTTCAGGGTTCCCAACAACAGTAAATCCAATAATTCAAAATGGATGTACCCCAGTTTTTGTTGATTGTGATAAACACACGTACAACATAAATATTGAAATGATGAGAGAAGCATTAAGCCCGAAAACTAGGGCTGTTATGATAGCTCATACATTAGGAAACCCCTTTAATGTTGACGAAGTTCTAAATTTTTGTGAAGAAAATGATCTATGGTTAATCGAAGATTCTTGTGACGCTTTAGGAGCTAAATTTGACAATCAATTTGTAGGAACTTTTGGTAAGTTTGGCACTTTCAGTTTTTATCCAGCCCATCATATAACAATGGGTGAAGGTGGTGCAGTTATTACTAAAAAAGGACAAGACAAAAAAGTTTTAGAGTCTATGAGAGATTGGGGAAGAGATTGTTGGTGTGCTCCTGGACAAAACGATACATGTGGTAGAAGATATGACTGGGAATTGGGAAACCTTCCATATGGTTATGATCATAAATATATTTATTCGAATATAGGATATAACCTCAAGCTAACTGATTTGCAAAGCGCTGTTGGAGTTACTCAAATCGATAAATTAAATAGTTTTATTAAAGCTAGGAAAGATAATTGGAAATATTTAAGAAATGGATTTGAACATCTTAATGAATTTTTTTATCTTCCTGAACCTACAAAGAACTCAGAACCTAGCTGGTTTGGGTTTGCTCTTACTGTACGAGAGAACGCTCCTTTTTCACGTGCAGAAATTATAGAAGAACTTGACAAAAAACTGATAGGAAGCAGGTTTATATTTGGTGGCAATTTACTTTGGCAACCAGCATATCAAAATATTAAACACCGTGAAGTTGGTAAACTTTCCAATTCTGACCTAGTAGCGCTCTCCTCATTTTGGATAGGTGTATTTCCTGGATTAACTAAAGAAATGTTAGATTACATTATTGAAGTAGTCACAGATTTTATTAAAACAAAATCTTAAAAAGCTAGTTATTATTCGAATTGAAAACAATTACGGGATAAAAAATATGAATATAAAAACTTTAGCAATTAATCTTATAAGAAATAATCAATATTTGTACAAAGTAGCACTTAAATTCTATGGAATTTTAAATAAAACAAAAATAAAATTTGTTAATAATAAAATTTGTGTTCAAAAAAACAGAAAAGAAATATCTTTAAACATAAAAAATATATCATACGTTAAGGAAATAGTTGATTTTTTTGATTTTTATTATAATTCAGTTACTGTGAGTGAAGACTCCCCAAAACTTGATTTTTCAACTCCACAAAAATATCTATTAACTCAGTCAAGAATTGATTTTGAACTTTATTTTTCCTCTGTACCAACACCGTCTTATACTTCATCAGTATATTTAGAAATTTTAAAACCAGAACAAGGAGAAGTAGTTTTAGATTTAGGTAGTTATTGTGGTTTAACAGTAATAGATTTCCTTCTTGAGGTAGGAAGCAAAGGCTTTGTTTTAGGAGTTGAGGCTGATGTGCATAACTATAAATATTTGATTAAAAATTTAGAAAATTTTAGCAGATTAAACCCTGGTTACAATTTTGAGCTAGCCAATCTAGCTATAAGCAACAAAGTTGGATCTGAATATTTTTCAAACAACCAAGACATGTCTTCTGCAATAGTTGACATATCTCCGATATTACATCAGCCAAAAGATAATTATAAAATTGTTAATTCAACTAATCTATCGACACTTGTTGAAAAATATGATCTAAAAAAGGTAGACATAATTAAAGCAGATATAGAAGGAAGTGAGTTAAATATGTTAAAAGACAAGGAGTTTTTTAATAATTTTAGTCCAAGAATTCTACTTGAACCCATATCTCTTAAGGGAAAAAATTCACTTGAAGAGATTCTTCATTACATGGATAACTACGGATATAATTTTACTACTTATGAACAAGTTGGCGCACAGGCACCCCTATACTTATTTGAAAAAATATAATTACATTATTTTTTCTTTGATTTAGGAATAAACCCTTCTTCACCAGTTTCAATATCAAAACCCCTTGTAAGTATTTTTTCTTTCATTTTTTTGTTACTTCCATATGGTGTATCAAGTTGGTCTACCATTAGAGGTTTGTTTTTATCAATATCTTTTAGAATTTTCTCCCCAGCAACTAACTCCCTACAAGACATTTGTCCCTTTTGAAGCGGAATAGCCATAAAATAGTCATCATCGGTTAATACATCCCCAGCTTTCAAATTTTTATTTGCATAAACACCTCTGACTAATTTGTCTAAATATTCAACTTCTCTTTTCACAGGTATCCTTTTTTGGTTTCCTGAAGCTCCACACATTTCTTTGGCTAAATGGTAGGCACCTAGCCATTCATCGATCTGTTCCGGTAGAGAACAATATGGTGAAACGGTATACTCTCCATCATCTATATCAATATGTCTTTCCCATGATCTAGCTCCTTTTGCATAACTTATAAACATTGAAGCGCTCCAGGATGTCATTTCATGAGAGGAAAATCCAATCACATTATCTGGAAATCTATTTTTAAGAAAATCAATTTGATTTAACTCTAATTCCCAATCTTCAGACGGATAAAGAGAGACGCAGTGATTTAAAGCTAAAGGAACATCTTTCTTTTTAAAAAATGAAACAATATCATCAACATCCTTTAGTGAAGATCCACCAGAAGAGACTATCGTTGGTTTTCTAATGCTTACAATTTTTTCGATTAAAGGCCAGTCGTTTATATCTGAACTTGCAATTTTCATAATATCAAGATTTAACCTTTCAAATAAATCAACAGAAATTTCATCAAAGCAAGTAGCCATTGGATGCATTCCTTGAGATCTTGTAAATTCAACCAATTCTGACATTTGTTCTTCATTTAACTTTGTTTTTTTTGTTTTCCATACATATCTCATATCTTCTCTGTCATGAAAATCTGGATGAATAAAACTATCTACATCTCTGAATTGAAATTTGATTGCAGCTTTTACATTATTATGTCTTATAACTCTGGAGTATTCTTTTATTATTTTTTTTCCACGTTCAACACTGCCCCAATGATTATTAGCAATTTCAAGAACAAAAAGGTCTTCAAATATATCGTTTTTCTGTGACATAATCTTATTTACAATATACTATAAATTTGTATTAATGATTACGGTTGCTCAATATATTGTTAACTTTCTATCTAAACAAGGTTTAGAACATTGTTTCATGGTTCCAGGTGGCGGAGCTATGTTCTTAAATGAAGGCTTTAGAAAAAATTCAAAAATTAATGTCACTCCAATGCATCACGAACAAGCTTGTTCAATGGCTGCCGAGGGTTATTCAAAGCTTAACAATAAACCAGCAATTGTATCTGTCACATCTGGACCAGGAGCAATTAATGCTTTAAATGGTGTCCATGGAGCTTACACGGATTCAGTTCCTATGTTTATAGTTTCTGGACAGGTAAAAAGAGAAACATATGGACCAATACACAATAAAGATATAAGGCAACTTGGAGATCAAGAAGTTGATATAGTAAGCATGGTTAAAAAAATTACCAAATTTTCTGCAACTATTTTAGATTTAAAAGATTTAGATAAATTACTACACAAAGCTTATGAATCAATGACAACAGGAAGAAAAGGCCCTGTTTGGCTAGATGTACCAATAGACATTCAATCTTCAAACATTGAAGTAAAACCATTCAAGAAGCTAGATATAAAACAATTTTCTTTAAAAAAATGTTCCAATAGTGATTTAGATAACTTTTTCAAATTATTGGATAAATCTAATCGACCAGTTGTAGTAGCAGGATCAGGAATACGACTTTCCGATAGTGAAAAATTGTTAATTAAATTTTTAGAAAAGTACGATTTACCAATTACAACAACTTTTAATTCACATGATTTAGTTGATTATAAAAACAAACACTATGTTGGAAGGCAAGGAACAATAGGAGATAGGTCTGGAAACTTTGTAGTTCAAAATTCAGACTTATTAATAATTTTAGGTTCAAGATTAAATATTAGACAAACGGGTTACAACTTTGAAGCTTTTGCTCCAAATGCAAAAAAAATTATGGTTGATGTAGACATACACGAACTTAACAAAAAAAGTTTAAATATTGATTTAAAAATAAATTCTGACCTAAATTATTTTTTGAATAAAATGCTCGAAAGAAATGTTAGAAAACAATATGATTTTGATAATTACATCTTATGGGGAAAAAATTTACAAGAAAAATATCCAGCAATTAAAAAAGAATATTTTAGTACGAAAAATATTAATCCATATGTATTGATGGAGTTATTACATCAAAATAGTTTAGAAGATGATGTAATAGTGACAAGTGACGGTACTGCAGCAGTTATGTCATCACAAGCATTGAAATTAAAGAAAAATCAAAGACTTTTTAGTAACTCTGGCGCAGCATCAATGGGATATGGTCTACCAGCATCAATTGGTGCATGTTTTGCTGCTGACAATTTTCAAAATGTAATTTGTATTGAGGGAGATGGAAGTATTCAAATGAATATACAAGAGTTGGCAACTGTAATTTTCAATAAGCTAAATTTAAAAATTATAATTATTGAAAATGGTGGCTATCTTTCTATTAAACAGACGCAACAGAGATATTTTAAAGGAAATTTTATTGCCTGTGGTCCAGAAAGTGGTCTTGGTATTCCAAATCTTGCTGATTTAAGTAAAGCTTACGGCATACCTTTTTCTTATACAAAAACAGTTAAGGAAACGAATGATTCTTTTAAAAAAAACTTAACAAAAAAAGGTCCGCATGTTTTTGTTGTATCTGTTGACAAAAATCAACAGTTTGAACCCAAGCCCTCATCAAAAAGACTTAAAGATGGAAGTATAGTGAGTCTTCCATTAGATGACATGGCCCCATTTATTAGTAGAAAAGAACTAAATAATATCAGAGCTATTGCTGCTGATGAAGGAAATACTGCCAACTAAATAAACTGTCAAAATTAGAGAAGCATTATTTAGATAAAGAGAATAATTTATTAATTCATAAAGAGAATTATGAAATTTTGGAATAAGAATCACTCCAAGCAGAATTAAGTGTTTATTTTTTGTTCTAACATCTCCATATTCGAAAATTAAATATACAAATAGAGCAATGGAAACAAGATGATAATCACCAATAGGAGAGACCGAAATTAGTGAAATACTAAACAAAGCCAAAGAAAATTCTAATTTTGGTATTTTTTGATTGTAGTGTTGATATAAGAGATAAATAGCAATCCCAATCAAGAAAATTAATATCATAAGCTGAAGTATTCTTTGCTGGGTATAGTCAGTAATGTTCAAAAAAGACTTAACTACCCTATAACTAGATGAATCAAATCCATCTCCATAATCAATATGGTTATCAGTCAACCACCTATACCCGATAAGAAAGTTTTCAAAAGAGTAATTTGGATATAGATACTTCAACAAAATTAAATTTAAATAGTTAAAAGCTAGAAATGATGAAAAGAAGAGAGTAAGTTTTTTAATAGAGTCACGCAAATTTTTTGGGGTAATTAGCAACAGACTTAGAAGTAATAAATTAGGTCTATAAGATGCTGCCAAAATTAATAAAAATAAATTCAATATTTTATTTTTATTTTTTAAAACATTGGAAATATAAATAAATATCAAAACAGAACATATTCCAGAAACGATATTCCCTCTTTGTATTAAAAAGAGACTTGGGAAAGAAGAGAAGTATAAGAATAAAGTGTACCTGTTTGTGTTATTTTTAATAACTAAAAATATAACCAGTAAATAAATTATCAAGTAAAGATAAAAATACTGTCCTAAGTTTAATTGTGAATATTTAAATCCACGAGCTAAAAGGTTATTGTGTACCGAATAGAAAGGAGGCAAGTGCATATTAGCAATAGCACTGTACCCCAACTCATTTTTAAACGGATTTGCGTATATCCATTCATATGGGACACCTTTATTTGATAAGTTAAAATTTTTGAAAACATGATCATATGAAAGAAACAATTTTAAGGCATCGGCATATGTGTCCGCATTAGAAAATAGTTCACTCCTAAATGACAATAGAGTCAACAAATTACTATTAAAAAAAACAACACCTTTGATAGGAAAAATGTTTACTAAGTCAGCAAAATAAATGAACAAACTAATAATACTTATATAAAGCACAAAATTTCTTTGATTTAAAATTTTTAATTTGCCAGATCTAGTCAATAGTAAATATAAAACTAATAGAACAATTAAGTAAACAAATAAGTGTTCGTATATGATTCTAGAATGTAATCTATATAACATCAGTTTTATTTATATCAAGCCATTTAAATACACTGTATAATTTCCACACATCTCTTATACCAGCGTGTGATAGAAAGTATTCATTATCAAAACTATCTAATTCTTTTATGATTTCAAAATCTTTTGAATAAGTTTTTAGGTAAGGTATCCCTACGTTTAAAGACCAATCTTTGAAATCATGAGTGAATCCTTTTTTTGTAAAATTTGACTGAGTCTTGTTAAATTGTTTTAGAACATTTCTTAAATTTAATTTTGTTTGAAATATAGAAAATTGTTTTTTGAAATCAAGACGAAGTGCATATTCAACTAACCTTCTATCCAAAAAAGGAGGTCTTATTTCAAGCCCGTTTAGCATTGAAGCGGTATCCGATTTTTTTAAAATATTTGTATAAAGATAAATGTCAATATCAATATCTCTAAGGTTATTATATGAAAATTTATTTAATTTTTTATTGTAAATATATTCATCGTAATAATCATTTTCTATGAACCTTTTGAATAATGGGGATGAGTTTTGCCAAATTAACTGTTGTTGTGCAAAATTTTTATGATATAAAGTTGAAAATCTATTTAATTTGGTAAAAATACCTAAATGACTACTTAGATTTACATTTAAAAAATTAAGTTGAGTATTTTTTAATCTGAATTTAGTGAGTATTTCCTTTATTTTCATCGCACGATACCATTCGTAGCCACCAAATAACTCATCCGCGCCATCGCCAGACAAAACAGCCTTAGTATATTTAGATACTTCTTTTGATAAATAATATGTGGGAACAATGCTCGGGTCTAATATTGGTTCTGGCAACCTATGAATCAGATCATCTATTATTTCGGTATTTTTCTCTGTTGGAAACTTTAATTTGACATGTTCTAGCTCTAAACTTTTTGCTAATTTATTTGCTCTGTCTTCTTCATTAAAATTACTATTTTCATAAGCAAGGGTAAAAACTTTAACTTTTTTATTAAAATTTTGCGAAGCAAAGTAGCTCAATAAACTGGAATCAATACCACCACTCAATAAAATATTAACATCAACATCAGCTGTAAGGTGATCATTAACTACCTCGCCAAATAGAGTATTAAATTTATTTATCTCAAACTTTTCCTCATTACCTTCAGGCAAAGTGTTAATTATTTTGTTTATTGAAAAATTTTCATTTTTATAAAGAACATATGAATTTTTATCTAATGATTTAAGATTCTTTATAAATTCATTATTTTTTCTAATTCCACCATAGGCTAATGTGTCATAAATTGATTCTAAAGAAGTAATGTTTTCTATAAGTTGATTTTCTAACAAGGGTTTAATCTCTGAAGAAAAAACTAATGGATAATTAACACTCTTTCCAAAATAAAGTGGTTTAATTCCAAGATTATCTCTATGTAAAATTAATTCGTTGTTTTTCTTATTAAAGTAAGCAAATGAGTACATCCCGTTTAAATGATTCAAAGCATTAACACCTTCCTGATCTAATAGATTAAGTAGATGTTTTGTATCGTTTGATGTATTGGTCTGTCTTTCAATTAAATTTTTAAGCTTATTTATCTCAAATAATTCACCATTATAAATTATTATGCCACTATCAGATTCCATAGGCATTTTTCCATCATTTAATCCATTTATAGATAACCTTGCACTACCCAAATGCAAGAACCCATTTCCTAAATCTATAATTAAGTAATCATTATCATCTGGACCTCTATGGGTTATAGAATTAACAAGGTTTTTTATTAGATCTTCTTTACGTCCTTTAGAGATAAAGCCAATAATTCCACACATAATAAACAATTATATTGTCTTACTTTCGACTATATTAAAAATTGGTAAGATAAAAATATGCAAGAAAGTCTTTCAATCGTTATACCTTGTTTTAATGAAGAAGATTATATAAATATTTTGATTGAAGACATAAAAGAATCATTTTTAGATTTGGAAAATTTAGAAATCATTTTAGTTGATGATGGCAGTGCAAACTATTTATCTGATAACATAAATCCTCAACAAGAATTAAATATCCAAATAATTAGAAACGATATCAATGTAGGTCAGACAGAATCACTAAACAAAGGCTTTAAAATTGCTAAAAATTCAGTAATTGGAATTTTAGATGCTGATGGACAAAACCCACCTCAAGAATTAAGAAAAATGTACAATTTACTACTTGAGAAAAACCTAGATGCTGTTATTGGATATAGGCAAAATAGACAAGACAATCTTTTCAAAACCATCCCTTCAAAAATTGCCAATAAATTCTTCAGATTATTGTCAAAATCAAAGATAAAAGACCTAGGCTGCAGCCTCAAAGTTATAAAAAAAAGCTATCTACTCTCTATTTCACTTGATGGAGACCTACATAGATTTATAGCTCCAATATTAGAAAAAAGAAATCTTAAACTTTTACAAGTACCAACAGTCCATCTAGAGAGAACAACAGGAAAGACAAACTATGGCTTAAACAGAACAATACCTGTTTTGATCGATAGTCTTTATTTTTATTTCACAAATGGTTTTTTAACTCCAAAGAGATATGTTTTAGGAAAAATTAGCTTCTACTTTTTAAGCATTTTCTCTCTATTGTCAGTTT
>Ga0163109_10001886_pt1 | contig 16483 bp, 20 predicted proteins | sample CRUFie1St13metaG_FD_108704 | JGI IMG/M metagenome (GOLD analysis project Ga0163109, IMG submission 108704) | Marine microbial communities from the Costa Rica Dome - CRUD Field 142mm St13 metaG | ecosystem: Environmental > Aquatic > Marine > Oceanic > Photic zone | place: Costa Rica: the Eastern... | reverse complement strand
GCTGTTGATTCAATTCTAAAGAAATAAATAATATTTATAATTTATATATGACTTACAAAAGAATTATTTTAATAAAAACTCCTTCTGAAACAAATCCTAATTATATTAAAGCTATTCAAAAATATAAAAAAAATAAAAAAAGGTTCTATAAAAGATATGTTGAATTAAAAATTCAAAAATCAAATGAATTTAAAGTTATCCTTATTGGATTTGATGGTACTGTTAAAAAAAAATATAACAAATTTAGTACAACACAAATTATAAATGATATTGAAAGTATGCCAATGGGTCAAATATATAGAACATAATTTAAACAATTGATATATTAATATATATTATAAAATGGTATATATTTACGAATATATCTGGTTAGATCATAAAAATGGTTTTCGAACTAAAACAAAAGTAACAAAAGAAAGGCAAGAATTACACCATAATCCTGGATTCTGGAATTTTGATGGTAGTTCAACAGAACAGGCAAATGGTAATGATTCTGAAGTCTATATTAAACCTGTCCGAATGTATAAAGATCCATTTCGAAAAAATTTAGAAAATACATATTTAGTATTATGCGATACATGGTTACCTAATGGTAATCCTCATCCAGATAATACTAGAGAAAAAGCAAAATTAGTATTTGAAAATAAATTTGTTAAACAAGAGGATACTATGTTTGGTATTGAACAAGAATTCTTTTTTACAAACCGTCATGATAAATTACCATTAGGTATGAAAAAAAATGTTAATGGTCAAGTATATGCAGAATATACACAAGGCCCTTATTATTGTGGAGTTGGAACAAATAGAGTTTATGGTAGAAAAACTGCAGAAAAAATTTTAGAAAATGCATTACATTGTGAACTTAATATTACTGGTCTTAACTTTGAAGTAGCTCCAGGACAATGTGAATTTCAATTATGTGAAAAAGGATTAAAATGTGCTGATGATCTTATTTTATTAAGATACTTAATGATTAGAACAGCTGAAGATCATGACCTTTGTATTGATTTTCATCCAAAACCAGTTGAAGGAGATTGGAATGGCTCCGGATGTCATACTAATTATAGTACTAAATCTATGAGAAATGAAGGAGGTATGGAGCATATTATGAAAGCTATTATGAATTTAAAAGCAAAACATAAAGAACATATTGATTTATATGGTACTGATAATGATAAAAGATTAACTGGTAAACATGAAACCGCTTCTATTGAAAAATTTTCTTTTGGAGTTGCTGATAGAGGCTCTTCTATTAGAATCCCTAGATTCACTGAAAGAGATGGTAGAGGATATTTAGAAGACAGAAGACCTGCTAGTAATATGGATCCATATTTAGTTACATCTAAAATCGCTGAAACTACAATCTTGTGGAAAAATAATCATGAAAAAGTATATGCTGAAAGTGGATATTAAAAAATTATACATCTATTATTTTTTCTTTTATTACCTTGTTGATAGGTGACATTACTTTTATTTATTATATATTTTCTTATTAATTCAAAAAATACTTTTTTTGTATTTATATCTTCTTTAGCACTTGTTTCAAAAAAAGGTACATTCCATTTCTTCGCTAATTCCATACCGTCATTTTTTGTAACTTCTCTTTCAAGAATATCACATTTATTACCTACTAATATAATTGGTATTAAATTATCTTTCAATCTACAAATTTGATCCATAATAGATTGTAGATTATCAAAAGTTATTTTATTTTCAATAGAATATACAATTAAAATAGCATCTGCATTGCTTATCCACATATTTCTCATAGATGTATATTCTTCCTGACCAGCAGTATCAACAATTTCTATTAATCTTTTTATTCCATCAACTGTTACATTTTTTAAATAAGTATCTTCAATTGTAGGATCATATTCTTCTGTAAATATATTATTCACAAATCTTATTGTTAGTGCAGATTTACCGACACCTCCATCACCCAATAAATATATTGACATTGGTTTATTTGACATTTAAAAATAATATATATTATTCTTAAAATCTAAACTTATTACCATATTTTTATTCTTTTATTTTTTGGAGTATACATACCATCACCAGATTGTGTATTATATACTCTATGAAATTCATCTATATTTTTGAGAGGACCATTTACTCTAAAATAATTTGGAGAATGAGGATCTGTTAATAAACGTTTTTCTTTTTCTTTCTTTGTTAACTTTGCTCTCCAATTTCTTGCCCATGCTTCAAAAAATTTTTTTACATCTGCATCAGTTACTTTTTTTTGATGTAATCTTAATGCATCTAAAGATATCACTAATCCACCAAGATCAGCTATATTTTCACCTTGTGTTAATTTACCATTCACACTTTTACCATTAATTTTAAAATTATTAAATTGTTCTATAATTTTTTTTGCATTTTCATTATATTTTTTTTCATCTGTCTTTGTCCACCATTGTACCATATTTCCATCACCATCAAACTTTTTACCTTGATCATCAAAACCATGAGTAATTTCATGACCAATAATTGTACCTATACCACCATAAATTTCTGATAATTCCATTTGTAAATTAAAAAAAGGATATTGTAAAATACCTGCTGGAAATACTATCTCATTCTTTAATGGACTATAATATGCATTAATTTCGTATGGTAACATAAACCACTCTTTTGGATCAGGAGCACGATATAAATAAGACATTTCATTATTATAATAAAATTTACTAACTAATAGTGCATTTTTTAATAAACTATTTTCACTAGAAATATTTAATTTAGTTAAATCTTTAAATTCTTCAGGATAACCAATTTTTACATTCATTTTTTTTAATTTCTCGAGTGCTTTTACTTTTGTTTTTTTACCCATCCAAGTTAATTGCTTTAATCTATTACCATAAGCTTCTATTAATTTATTAACTATTTCTAACATTTTATTTTTACATTTTTCAGGAAAATATTTCTTAACATACTTCTTACCTAAAACCTCTCCTACTTGTGCAGATACAAATTCAAGAGATCTTTTAGATTTTGATTTACGTTCTTTCTTTCCTGATAACATCTTACCGTAAAAATCAAAAATTATCTCTTCTATTGAATCATTCATTGTACTAGATACTGATAAAATAAAATTTATTACTAATAAATTTTTAAATACTTGAATTGGGTATTCATTAAATATTTTTATAAATTCTTTTAAATAACCAACGTCTTCAATTATTATTTCTTTTGTTTTTACTTCACATGCTCTAAAATAAACTCCCCAATTAAAATTAGGGAAATCTTTTCTTAATTTTTCAATAGTAAAAATATTATATACTTTTTCCGGATCTCTTAATATCTCCTTCTTTAATTTTATTTTTGCCATCCTCCTTTGTATTTCTATTATTGTTTTTACAGATTTTTTTACATCTATGTCTAAATTTGCTATTTTTAATAATTTCTCCATTAAATTCTCTAATCCTTTAACATATTTTTCCTTCTTTTTATCTAAATAATAATCTCTATCAGGTAATAGTAACATTTTTGGCGATAGCGCTAATATATTATATTTTGAATTTTTAAAATCTGGTATAATATCTACTCCTAATAAACTTCCTATTCCAAATTGATTTAAATATCCCATTTTTGCTATTAATTCATTCTTAACAAAAGTATAATTTATTAAATTTATATAAAACATATATGGTTTCATATCTTTTTTATTTTTTTCTAGATATTGCTTATGAAAAATAGACAATATCTTATCTTCTTTATCATTTAAATTTAAATTAGTTAATAACTTTTTTATATTTTTTAATTTTTTTTCATGTAATTCTTGGAATACACTCCATTTAGAATAAGATTTTGGTATTTTTATAGTTTTTTCCCATTTCTCATTGACATAGCAATACATGTCATCTTGAGGTCTTTTACTCATATATAATAGCTAAATAATAAAAATTGAAATATTTTATTCATGCTAAAAAATAATAAAAATTAATGGTTAAATCCGATATTATACTAGCAAATATACCAAGTGATGTATGTACTGATATCATTACTAAATATATAGAAAATGACTTCAAATCACTTGGTAGACTTAGTATTACTTGTAAAAATAATAATGCTAAATTAAAAAATTTTATTATTTCTTCATTTGCTGAAATATATAAAAAAATGTTTAGTAAAAGCAATTATTATAAAAATCTGCTATTTTATAAAAAATTAAATTTAGCAATGATAGTAGATCAAATTAAACTAAATCCTTGTAAGTATAAATTACAAAATACTTGGAAGTGTAAAAACCCAACACCTACTATTAATATATAAAAGTGAAAAAAATGCACTTAGAAAAATTGAAAAAAACAATAATAATTATAGAATTATATTTATTAAATGGAAGTAATATCTTGGAATAAGATCAGTCCTATTTGTGTTTACAGATGGAATTTTATAGATGATATTTGTGGTATTTGTCAGGAGGATATTATGGGATTATCTGCTGACTGTGAAATTAATAATAATAATATTGATACATGTGCACCTATTAAAGGTGAGTGTGGACATGTTTTTCATAAAGATTGTATTACTAAATGGATAAACGAAAAAAATAAATGTCCTCTCTGTCAAAAGACATGGAAATCAGTAAAATACAATAATAAATCATGTTTAGATTGTACAAATTAATTCATAATTTTTGTGGAAATAATATAAATATAAAATTAAAGGTTGATATATATAAATAATATATGAAACAATTAATTGCTGTATTTCTAATTGTATTTATTATAGGTATTATAAAACTTAAACTAAATTTCAATCTTGTAATTATAATTTTTAAAAAAATTTTTTTATTATATTTAGATACAAGCAAATTTGCTCATAATAGAAAATTATTAAATTTAAAATATCAAGAAAATATTAAAAAAATATTAAATATGTATAATGTGTATCCTATTATTAGTGGAAAATTTATAAAAAAACCAAAATTAATTGTATGTAATCATCATACATTTATTGACCCTGGATTAATGAAATATATTGACCCTGATGTATTAACAATTGCTAAACATGATTCAAACAAAGAATTCTTTTTAACAGGTTTACTAACTGAATTACTAAGAAGATGGGGAACTATATTATATAAAAGAGGTAATAAAAATAGTGGTACTATTGTTAGAAAATTAATAAAATATTATATTTGCCACAAAAAAGAAAGTATACTTGTATATCCAGAAGGAACTACATATCCAGATGGACCACCAAGTAAATTTTATCCAGGATCTTTCATAGTGGCTTATGAAAATAATATACCTGTACAACCAATGGTTATAAAATATAGTCAAGATATATCATGGACAAAAGAAGGGGGTAATCCTACCCCCGTACAACTTAACCTTTATAAAAATATAGAAAAATTATTACAATCAAAAACAACTGCATTAATTGATATTTTAGATCCAATTTATCCAAAAGATTTTAAAAATCACGATGACTTTATTAAATATATAAGACTTAAAATGTTAAAGTCATGGGCTAATTTATTTTATAAATTAAAAAAATTATAATAATGATATAATTTAAAACAAACTATCTTTGTAATTATATATGGGTATAGAAGGATTTTTTAGTCAAATAAGTAAAGAACACAAAATTACAAATTTAATTAATAAAGAATCTAAAATATCATGTGATACATTAATATTAGATTTTAATGCTATTATTCATAATATTTCAGATTTCGTTATACAACAAATTAAAAATATTTTAAAAAAATATTTGATATTAACTAATCAAGGTATTAATATTCAATTTGATGAAATTGATAATCTTGATTTAAAATCTAATTTTGATTCATTTTCTCCTAGTCAAGAAAATGATGTTTATCAATTTTTTGATAAATTATTTACTGATGAATTTACTAATAATCTAGTTATAGAAAATATCAAAAAATTTATTTTATATATAATACAAAATTGTGTAACTAATGAATTAAAAACTATTTATATTTCTATAGATGGAGTACCATCTAAAGCAAAGGTTATTAAACAAAGAGGTAGAGGTTTTATTGGTAAATTTATTTCAAATGAAAAGAAAAAAATTTTAAAAAAACATATGAATAAATTAGATATTGATCCCGATACTTTTAATAATCTACCTTATAATGTTTATAAATTTCATAATTATAAAATTCCATTTAATAAAAGCTTTATTAAACCAGCTACCAATTTTATGATTAATCTTACTAAACATTTAAAATCTAAAGAATTTTTGAAACAAATTCATGAAAATGGAAATATTAAATTAATCATAGATGATTATAAAAATCAAGGTGAAGCAGAACATAAATTTATGAAATTTATTCAAGAAAATAATATTACTAAAAATTTATGTATTAATAGTCCTGATGGAGATATTATTGTTTTATTATTACAATTAAATGTTGAAAATTTACATATTATGAGATATAACCAGCAAAAAACTGATTTAGGAAAAAGTTTTAATCATTTTGTAATAGAAGATATTAATATTAACCTATTGCAAAATACTATTTTTAATTATATTAAACAAAATAATAAAGAAATTAACAAATTAAATTGCATTAGAGATATATCAATGTTATATACATTCTTTGGTAATGATTTTATCGCAAAAATTGAATCTATTTCTGTAAAAAATATACAATATTTGTATGATACATATTCTAATATATTTAAATCTAACAATGAATATTTAATTGTTAAAGAAGGTAAACATCAAATTAATTTTAAATTCTTAACTAAATTATTTGAAATTTTATCAAAAAAAGAAGATAATAATTTAAAACAAAATATTATTCAAAATAAATATCAAAATATTACTAAATTAATAAAATTAGTTAATAAATATTCTTCATTTTATTTGAATAAAGATGTTATTGATATTATTGAATTTGTAGAAAAATATAATAATTCAAGATTACTTGATTTAATTGATAAAGACAAAAATATTCAAAAATTATTAAATAAAAAAATTCTAAAACGTAGACATCTAAACTTAGATAATATTAAAAATAATGAAGAATTATCAGATTTAGAATTATTAAAACAGATAAAAAAGGATAATAATTATCTTGAAAGTTCTGATATATTTTCTAGTTTAATAGATAAGAAAAGTGGATTAATAATTGTAAAGAAAAATTATGAAACATTAGATAGTTGGTATCATAGTAAAAATGTAGAAACAAAAGATTATTACGAAAGAGAAATTTATAAATTAGAACAATTATTAGAAGAATATTTTCATTTTAATTATGAAATACCATTAACATCAAATATACAAAAATATAAATCTGAATTTTATAAAGCATATTTAAGTGATCCAATTGAAGATGTTTCTAAAAATTATGTACAAATGTTAATATGGATTGTTGATACTTATCTTAATCAAGAAATAAGAAATGATGAATATTATAAATATCATAAAACACCATTCTGTGATGATATATATCAATTTCTAAAAAGTAAAAAATATAATGATATTTCTAAAATGTCAATTGGTTTTTCACCATCCCCATTAGAACATTTACTTTTAGTAACTCCTTTAGATTTAAATAACTTAGAAAATCATTTAAACTCACTTTTAGGAGAATCATATCAAAAAACTCTTGTTGATAATATTGTAAAAACTATTAATACTAAAATTAATAAAATTATTGTTGATGATTTATTTTATAAATCTGGTATTAATATTAAATGCTTTGATGCTAAATATATGAATAATTGTCACGTTTATAATGAAAATCTACTTTTTGATAAATATGATCAATTTATTTCTGAATTTAGAAAAAATATACCACTTGAAACTCAAGAACCTGTTACACAATTTGGTGGTGCTAAATCTATGAAATATATTATGAAAATCTCTCAATTTAAAGATAAATATTATGAAACACGTGACATTAAATATAAAAAATTGTATAAATCTTATAAACGTAAACTTAACAGATTATTATAATTAAATATCATTTCTAACAATTCCGATTTTAAAACTATTATTATCAGAATCTGTTTGTGATTTGTTACCTCCCTTCTGATTACTATCCTTTACTTTGTATAATTTTGATAACATTCTTTTACCTGCTTTTTGCTCTAATATTTTTTTACGTCTTTTGTTATATAATGTAAAAAAATTACTTATTCTCTTACTATACTTCTTTATTTTTTTATCATCAAATTCAAATTTACTTAAATATTCACTTAATTTCTCTAAATCTGGTCTGTTCCAATTTAAATCATTTCTATCTACTTCACAATTTACACAACCCTTAAAATAATCACGCGCTTCTTGATAATTAAAATTTTCAGGTATTTTATATCTCTTTAATTTTTTATTTTGAATTTCTTCTATGATACCTTCTATTGATTTATATTCCCTTATAAATGAAAAAGCTTTCTTTGTTCCAATACCCTTTATTGTTGGTGTATAATCACAACCTAATAATATACATAAATCTATAAATTGATCCATTGTCATTTTAAATCCTTCTAATATCTTTTTTAATGAAATTTCAATCATCTGTTTTTTCTTTGATACTGAAAAATTTCTTAATAAATATGGAGTTCCAAATGTTAATAAATCCATATCTTCAGATGCTACTCCATATGTTAATTTTTTTTTACTTAAATAAGCACACTGTGAATCTGCTTCTTCTGGAGCTTCTATAACTGGTACTCCTATTAATCTTAAAACTTCTTTACACTCCTCCATCTGTTGATGATTTATTACAACTGATTTCTTTAACATTTTTATTCTTTCCTCATCATCTGATATTTCATCTAATGCATCTTTCGCTTCATTTCGAATTTTCTTTCTGTTATCTAATATTTTCTGTTTTATTGCTGGTGGTTTACCATCAAATACAAATACTGGTAATATCCCTTTCTCAATTAAACCGATTGCCTTGCTCAATATACCATAAATATGACTTGTTACTACACCTTCTGATGTTTTTAAATCTGCTCCACGACTCCTTATGGCAACTACATACTGGTATAATACAATTGAAGTATCTATTGCTATTTTTCTCATATGAATATTGTTAAAATCAATATTCTTGATACTATCTTTAGACTCAGTTTTTATTAACTTAAATAAATTTTTTATTCCCATTATGTCTAATAAATTATATATATATATTTTTTTAAATAAAAATTTTTATTAATATTTAAAAAATATATACCTTTATAATTAATATGATTAGAAGTTCACTAGATTATATACCTATATCTAATCGTGCTTTTTTAGGTTCTATCATTAATTCTTTCAATCCATATAGACCTGAAGCATTTATTAAATATAATAATAAAGAAGTTATTCTTGGATATTCTTGTAGATCTTTATTTGATACAATATTAAATTATTACAAAACTAAAAATAAAAATATCAAAATTCTAACTACTCCAATTCATCATACATCTTTTAGAAATATTATTGAAAAATATGTTGAACCAGAAAATATATACATATTAGATTTTAATGAATCTTTTAACGAAATATCTGCACTACCTACATCTTTAAAGAAAAATAAAATCGACTTGTGTATAATTAGTCATATGTTTGGTCAAGATCTTAAAATGGATATTATAAAAGATTTTAAAATTAAAAATCCAAATTGTATTATTATTGAGGATAGAGTTCAAGGTGGATACTTTCATAAAAACTTTAGCAATGATTTTATAGACATAGCTTTATATTCTACTGGTATGGATAAGAAACCTTGTGCTTTAGGTGGAGGTTTTGCCTATATACGTAATAATTTTTATCAAAGTATGAAATTAAGAAAATATATTAAAGATAAAATTAATAATTATCCACAACAATACTTTTATAGTAGAATAATTAGTCTTATTAAAAAAATACCAACATTGCTACTTTATAATAGTAAAATATTTATCGGAGGTTTATTAAGTATTTTTAATTTTTTTGGGATAGATATTAATAATTTCGCTATTAAATATAGAAAAACAAATCCAGGATTCCAACATAATAATTTTAATTTAAATCCATCTAATGGTACACTTATTTCTATACATGAATCATTCACCAAAGTTTTTAATATCGAATATAAATATTATTCAGTTACAAATAAATTTTTTAAAGCACTTGATAAAAAAGTAAAAAAAAAATTTTTTCCATGGGTTAGAGAAGATTTCTTATTAACTCCATACAATACTATATCTATTAAAAATAAAGATAAATTTATTAAATTTTTTAGTAAACACAATATACATATTTTACCAAATCCAACATGGAAAATATTTAATTTTGAATATAAAAATTCTAACAAATATAAATTATTCAATAATTCTATTATATATATACCTAGTTTACCTATTATGACAGATTCTGAAATTAATTATTTAGCTGAAAAAATAAATAAATATTATCAATTAGATAATTAATTATTTTTATCAATATATCGTTTTATTACATCTATTTCTAATAAATTTAATAAATTAAATCTCTTTTCTCGCTATTTTTAAAATTGCATTGCTATATTTTATATAATTAATATGACTAAAACTTAACTTTATATCTTCTATATCATTATAATCATTTATTTGCTTTAACGATTCAGTTCTAAAAAAATATTTATTTTCATTTTTAATGCAAGAAAAAAATATCATATATCCTTGATTAATATTCTTTGAACTAAATGCAATATCAAATAAATTATTATATTTATTATATCTTTGATATATCTTTTTGAAACTATAAAATACAAATTCACCTAATTTAAATTTTAATTCTTTATCGATTATTGTAAATGGTAATGTAATATATTGTGATATATTATTATTATGAATGAAATTTATATCATCCGGTGTTAATGAACATTTTCTATTTAAACATGTACTATCTAATCTTATATTTTTTTTATAAGCTTCAGCTAAAAAAGTTGTCCCCTTTTCTGAACCATCTTTTATATTGCTATGTTTATTTAAAAATTTAATCAAAATCAATAAATTTTCATTACTGTAATTATAAGACATATAATTTATATATGATTATTAATAAAATATTAATCAATTTTTATACTACATCTAATATAAAAATTTAAAAATATAATATATATACTATATGCTTAATCCTGAAAAAGAAGAAGGAAATATAGAATATAAAAGATTGATCTCTAATGATCAAAAAAGAATGGAATCTTTAGCATCTCAAATGAATTGGAGATTAATTGAAGGAAATGGTATATGCTTCTATTATATAGGTATTGAAGATGATGGTTCAATTTCAAAATTAAATAAATCTTCATTATATAATTCATTAAAAAACTTAAAAAAAGTTACTGATATTATTAATTCAAAAATTCAAAATGTTGAAAAACTTGATTACAATTCATATGAATATTTAATTGTAAAAATTAAAAAAACTTTCAATTCTAATTTTTTATATTTATTTTAATCACTTATTTCTTTCAAATTACTTTGTAATTGATCTTTTATTGTATTTATCATATATTTTGAATCTTCGGATTCTGATGTGGCAGATAAATATTCTATACTAGTTATTGAATCACTTAATTCTATTTCTTTACTTGCTTCTTTTTTTATTTTCTTATTTACTTTTTTATTTAATTTTTTCTTTCCTCCATCTTGTTTTATTTCATCTTGTTTTTCAAATAATTCAAATGATAAATAAAAGTCTACTGATTCGTTTGACATATATTTTTATTAAAGATAATATCTATAATTTATTATACATGAGTAATTATAATCTAGTATTTAATCAAACTAACAATAATGATTTAAATGTTAATCAGTTTATTATTAGTAATGATAATATCCAAGATATTAAAAAAAAAACTGATATTCTGATTGATTATAATGTTATGTTTAATGGTATCATTAATATTAATAAAATTGATCAATTACAAAAATTTATAAATGATCTTAGACAATTTGATTTTAAAGTGTTCGTTTTAAAAAATTATTTGTTTTATAAAAAAAATATTGAAAATTTATCGATATTATCTGAAATAATATTTGATAATTTTAATATAAAAAATAAAGAAATATCTTATATTTATAAATTTTTATCAAAAAATAAAAATAAAAAAAAATTTATTGAAATTATTATTAGTAAATTCTTAAACTATAAAAAATAAAAATATATACATTATATATATATGCTTTTATCTCCACCTACATATCATGTTGGTACATCTACAGCTATGGCTAGTTCTATCCCAACTAGTATTGCTGTTCCTAGTTTACAAACTGTAAAAGTATCTAGAGATCCATTTATACCACCTATCGTTACTAGTACACCTGTTCTTGCAGCTGCAGTCGGTGTACCTAGACGTTATCAAGATCTTAATACTGATGGTGAACTTAGACAAAGAATGACTTCTTACTATTTTGGAAAATTATATGATCAATGGATCTATACTGATTTCAGATTCATGTTACAGAATTTAAAAATTTCTGGTAATTCAATTAGAGTTACTAGAACTAAAGATAAAAATGCTTCTGAAGCACAAATTCAAGCAAAAGTTGATTATCTTAAAAATCATGTTATGACTAGAACAAGAGTCTACAGATTATTAGTCTTATACACAAACAGATCTCGTACTAATTGGTATGATCTTAAACTTAATAAGCAACATGTCAAAAATTTATTAAGACATAAACTTGCTAAAGCTATTCGTCAATTACTTTAATTTTTACATTATTAATAGCTTCTAATTTATTATAATTATATCTTAGAAACTTAATTAATACTATGTCATCATATATCACTAAATGTATTAATGTCATGTATAATATTAAATATATATCTACTAAGTCATAAATTAATCCATATACTAAACCAACATATTGTATTAACCAATTTATACTACAACTACCTATATAAGAATAATATGCTGACTTTAATGTTAAACTTAATTTATTTTTATCTTTTATTATTATTCTATTTGCTAAATAATTATTTACTAAAAAACTATATGAACTAAATAGAGTGTAAATTACTAATAAATTTATTTCTATAGAATCATTTGGATATGATACAAATAAATTTAAAAATGAAAATGTTAAAACAACTGAATGATGTAAAATTGTTGATATTTGCATGTTTCTTATTGTTAATAATCCATAACAATCTACTGCAGAATACATTAAACCTAATTTATGTATTGCCACCTGATTCCAATTATTTAATATTCTACCTTGTATCCAATAATATGTGCCTATAATACTAAATACAAATAAAAAATAAGATTTAAATAAATTCTTTATAAAGTAATTTTTTCTATTTTGTTCTAATTTTTTATACTCTTCATTATTACTATAAAAATATTTTAAAATTAATGCACTACTGTGAATTCCTAATAGTGTTGCAATAAAAATTTCTATCATATATTAATTTTAATAATATAATTTTTTTAAGTATTTTATAAAAAATATCATTGTGAATTTAATTTAAAAAAATAATATAATATACATTATAATATGTCTTATAATTACAACACTATTAGTGAATCTCCTAGTTCATTTAATGAAAAATTTTTAGAATACTCAAAAAATTGGGAAGATAGTGATTATATTGAGAAAAAAAGAATTAAAATTATTCATAAAGCTAGTGAAAAAGATGACCTCGAAAAATTAGTAAATAATTTTATTGTTGCCCATCAATCTAAATTTAAAATTTATGATATTAAATATCAAATTGATAGTATTATGATTATTTATGAATCTCTTGAAAGAAATAATTAAATATTAAATGTCATTATTATTTAATTACCTTTTTAAATAAAATGCTGCTGCAACAGCAGTACCTAGTAATCCCATTGCACCTATTTCTGTCATACTACTAAAATTACTTTTATCTACTTTGTTATTATCTTTTAATTTATCTTCTTTATTTAATTCATATATTCTATAAGCTAATATACAATCATCCTCATCTATACAATATAATATCTTATTTTGATCATGTTCTATTACTGTAAAACATTTGTTTTTTAATGTCTTGTCACCACTTGATAATGTTAAACAATTACTGAATTTTTTGTCAAATATATAAAAAAAATTATCCAATCTACTGAAATCACCTATTATTAAATTGTCAGATAACATACCTAACTCTCCAGGTTCTCCTTTAAAACTATTTTTTAATATTGATCTTTTATACTTATTATCAAATTTATACTCCTTTATATCTTTCTTCATATTATCTACTATTAGTAAATTGTTTGTATTAGTATTAAATAATATATTCTCTATTTTTCCCAAATTCCCATTATCTGTTGATTCAACTCTTACTGTTTCTACATCATATAATCCTAACTTATTTATCTCAAAAATAAATCTAAAATAACATTTATCCCTACTTGGTTTATTATCTAAATTATCACCTACATAAACACAACAATACTCTTTTTTCTCTTTTTTTACTTTTATACATTCTATTCCTCTCGGACTTGTTAATTCTATTTCTCCTAAAAAACTTATGTACTTTAAATCAGGTAATGAAAATATTTGTACTCGATGATTTCCTTCCTCCAATACTAATAAAAAATCTTCAAATATGCACATATCTACTGGTTTATCAAACTCATATACTTTATCACCAGATGATCCAACACTTTTTATAAATTTACCTGATAATGCATTTATTACAAATATTTTATTACAATCTTCGGATAATACAAATAACCAATATTCTTTTGATAATTTATTATACCACCATTTTATTTTATTTAATCCAGCTTTACTGTGACATAATACCTTCCAATCTATTTTTTTATATGAAAATAAATCTTCATTATCCATATAAGTAATATATTTATTATTATTTAAGTTATTACGAAAAAGTTTTAAATATATTTATGTAAATGAAAAAATGAATAAGGATTATCTATATCTATTATTAAAACAACTCTTTTTGTATCATCATTTTTTTGTAATTTATGTGGATAAGTATCATCAAATAAAAATGGCTTGTCATAAAATAATTTCTTACCCATTACTTCAATATAACATTCTTTAGGATTTGACATTATAATCGGTAAATGATATCTTAATATACTATTCGATGGTCCCATATGATATGGAATTATTTTCCTTTTATTCATAATACTGAAAAAACATGTTTTTATATTATTATGCTTCTTTAAAAATGATTCTATTGTTGGAAAATGCTTCAAATTTTCTTTATAAAGTTTAGTACTCAATTTTAGTAAAATTATTTTATAATTGTTATCTACTTCTAAATCTTTGCTAAATTTATGAGCATATATTTCTATATTTGTATTTTGCACTTTCAGATATTCTTCTAATATTTTTGATTTATTTTTAATAAGATATTTATTAAATAAATACTCTTTAGGATTAAATATTATTCTAGAATTAAAAAGTTTATAAATTGTATTGTTAATTCCATATAAAATATCATTTGGAAATGATTTGTAATAAAAGTCGTAAATTGTTTTTTTTATATATGCATTTCTATCTATTTCGCATAATGTTATTAATAATATTATTAGTATAATCAATAATTTATTCATATATAAAATTTATATTATATATATATATATATATAAATGCCTGGACAAATTTATCAAAGAGAAGGTAATAGTATCCAAAATAAAGCAACAAATAACGAAAAATTCACAACTCAACAAGCAGCTGCTGAAATTATTCAAAAATTAAATACAATTACAATTGTATTAGTAGTATTATTAGCAATGAATGCTTATAGTTTTATCAAAAAAAAATAAATTAAATCAAATTAAAATAATATTTTTATTTGAGATAAATTTACAAATTTGTTTAAGAAAATACTAACATTATTAATAATGAATAAATTATGCCTTATGTGTTTTGGATATAAGTGTTCTAAATTCTTTTCTAATATTCCTATTAAAAGATATTTTCTACCATTTGCATCTATTTTCGCATTACTTATTATACCTGAAGTTAGAGATTATATTTATATTCCTTTTATTTTCTTCTTTGGGTGTATTATTATCTTTTGGAATTTTCCATATATTATATATTCGGCTAACTCAAAACCTATTTACTATGAAGACCTATTTATTGATAAAAATAAAATACCTAACTATATGATTCCTGAAAAAATTAAAAAAAAATTTAAAAATATATTTTTATGGAGTCTTATTATTACAAACTCATTACTTGTTGCTGCACTTTCTGATTATTGGTTTTATAAATCTAATGGATTCCAATTTGATGATTTTATGCAAACAATCGGTATTACAGGTGGAGTAATTAAAATTTTTAGTATTGTTAATTATTATATCGGTCAATTGCTTATCGAAATATTATACAGGTTTATTGATAAAGAAAATAAAAAACATCGGTTGAAAATAAAAGAAAATTTTAAAAATTCTATATCAAAGCTTAATAACTCTAAAATTATTATTAAAAATATTATCTCTGATTCACCTGTTATTGGTCCTATTGAAGAACATACTATTGAAATGATTCAATTAGATTCTATTATGGAAAATAAAAAAAATGAT
>Ga0163109_10001885_pt1 | contig 16487 bp, 6 predicted proteins | sample CRUFie1St13metaG_FD_108704 | JGI IMG/M metagenome (GOLD analysis project Ga0163109, IMG submission 108704) | Marine microbial communities from the Costa Rica Dome - CRUD Field 142mm St13 metaG | ecosystem: Environmental > Aquatic > Marine > Oceanic > Photic zone | place: Costa Rica: the Eastern... | reverse complement strand
CTTATTATTATAGATTACAAAATCGTTTGCAGGATATGTTTTGATTCTGTTGTAAAATAGATCATTTAATCCAAATTTGTAAAAAGATGACATGATTATAAATAATTAGTCGAGACTAATAATCTAAACGAACTCTGATTGTCATTTCATTTGTTGGGTCTTTCTTCAAAGGCTCTGATAGTTTTGCGACTGCCAAAAGTTCATTGTCTGCCGAATAAAGGCCAACGGTTGTGATGTACGATACTGGAGCATCAGTTGTAGAGTTCTTAACTCTGATTTTACTTTGGCTCAAGTATGTTGGATTTGCACTATAATTAAAATCATTATGATTAACTCTACAGAAATGGATTGTTGAGTTTAGTTCTGTTGTGTTATTGAAGCTAACCTCCTGAAGTCTGTTTCTGATTGCATCACAAGAAGCCGTTATTGAAGAACTAACAGTGATATCGTTCCAAGTTTGAGCACCTGAATCCATTTCGCAATCTGTCCCAACGATGCCACTGCCACTTATGAATATTGCAGAACCATCTAAAACAGCAACTCCAGCTTGGTAGAAGATGAGTCCACAAGCAGGAGTTCCGCCTCCTGATGCACCAGAAGAGCAAGATAGGATGCCATATTCGCCAGCAGGAGAATTAACACGATAATCATTTTGTGCGTTTGTATCCTGAATGGTTATTGGGGTGCCTGAATAACCTGCCTGAGTAAAAGTTGTGTCCCCAAATATTTTCAGAGTAAATGATCCTTTCTTAACTTCATCTTTCGAAAGTAGTCTTGCAAAGTTGATAAAGATTGGTCTGGTGATTTTATCGCCTGTTGTAAGAAAGTCGCCATCTTGATCAAACTCTCTAATTGAGCCTGTTGCATCATGACCAACAAGAACTTGTGCCATTTGATTGTAAAGGTTTAACTTCTTTGCATTTTGAGTGTTTGAACCCGAAATTGATGCTGCATAGCCAATCGACAAATCAAAAATGTGATTTGCTGAAGAAGATAAGAAAGGGTAGTCAAAAACAGACTGGAACATTCCATGAGCATAATTTTTAATATTGTTGTCGCTATATGTTCCAGATACGATTGTTCCCGTTACTGGAATGGCTTCATGTAGAAGTGTCTTTGTCGATGTTATATCATTGTTTAAAAATGTTTTAAATGTTGTTGCCATTTTTTATTCCTTTTATACCTTCTTTACAAATCGAACTGGGATATCAATCCTGTATCCTGTAGTTGCGCCAGTTATTTTTACAACCGAATCGATGTACCTTAGACTGATATTTGTAGTTCCATCAGCTCCTTTGACGGTAAGGCCGGTTTTTCCAAGTTGCTCGAAAAGATAAGTGCTTGTTATAAGGTTTGTGGAGGCTTGTATCTTGAATGCAAGACCTGTTCCTCTTGGACCTTGAATGCCTTGAGAGACTGTTCCAACATCTCCAACGAAATCATTGTCGTTTGTAGATAGATAATAACTTGCAATGTTGTCGTCATCGATAAAATTAACATCAGCTGCTATGTCACTACCTCCTAGGCCAAGTCCTGAAGTTTCACCAGTTGATACAATAGAACCGAGTCGATTATCGATCTCAATAATGTATTGAGTTTCTTTTAAGTCTGCATCAATTGCAAAAGTAGAAGCAATCTCAGTAGTATCAAGCCCTTGGTCTACTCTTATGTAGTGAGACTCCTCAGTTGGCTGGAATCCATTTAATATGCCGTCTGTAGCAGGGTCATCAGTTGAGGTGCCACTATCCTTGATTAGGCCAACTCCGGTCGAACCGCCTACCGTGCTTTCATCGACGGCGACTGCAAATACTCCATTAAAACTGCCGCCCGAAGACCCGCTTGTAATTGCGTTTGTGTCACCAGACAATTTAATGACTGGCAAATAAAGAAGATTTGTTCTTGGGATTGAAATCAATTTTGACTTCATTGTTGAAGTATTGTTTGTAAATGCTTCCAAAACTGGTGTTTGCAAGATTTCCAAATCGTAGTATGCACTACCGCTTGCATTATTCTTGTCGTATGATGCATAATTAATTTCATCATCTCCAAGTGCGAATTTCACAATCTTGAAAGAGCCATCTCCTTTTGCTAATCTAAATCTACCAGTATCAGTTAATACTGCGTCAAGAATAATATCTCCACTATTATCTAAAAATGACATAAAGTTCTCCTATCTCCCAATAAATAGTCTGTTTTTTTGTTTATGGTATCAAATTAACAATCATGTATTTTCGCTACCATTTGTTGGTCGATTAACCTTCGTTGTGTATTTTACATTAAAATCTAACTGTTTTCCAGTTTTTTTGGAAGTTAATCTAATTTTATAATCTTTGTCCCAAACAGTTCTGTCAGTAATGCCAATATATGAAGCTGTTTCTTGCTGTTTTAGGTTGTTTGGTATTTGCTCGACTGGAAGTCCTTGCGGATCTAACAGTCTTGCTTTGCGCTCATCAATTACAGTCTGCTGTTCATTTAATTTTATATAAACATATTTTTTCGCTGTCTTTGTTGATGATTGAGGCACCGGCTTTTGCTTAACAATCGGATATACTTCCGACACTAAAGCAGGTGCCCCTTCATTATCAATAATCTCTATTTGATAAACTTGTGTTGGATTTGATATATTTTCATGAACATCAATTGTCCTAAACACATAGTAATATTTTTTATTTGGCAAAATGCTGTCTTCAAAAGTTGCAGAAGTCGCTGGGGATTCTTTTCCATTTGCAATCGTTGTCGTGTCGATGACTGCAATCTTGTTATCAACAAAATCCAAATATGATGTTGGTTTTTCTTCAAGCCTAAATATTTCAAAAAACCTTGCTTGGTCATCGCTTTTGAAATTCACAGGCAAAGGAGATTGTCTTTCTTGTGAATCTCTAACTTGTTGAATTTTTTGGTTGTCTGCGAATTCGATGGCAACTGGCTCAAGATCATAATCGCCAACATTTCCTCGTAAGTAAAAACTAACCTTATTTCGCAAATCCCTAAAAGGTATAATCTCTACATCTGGAAATACTGGTGGTCTGTCAACAATCTTTGTTTGCTTTTCAAAATAAGGAACCTCAACAAGCTGTACTGATGGGCGAGTCAAAACGCATATCGTGGCATTACCACTTTCAACTTTGTCAAGCTCATATCCATAAGCTGTTCCAAAGACTGCCTGGTATGCTTTCGCTCTATAGACATAATTTCTTCCGTATGCAACTTGAGTATCAACATACTCATGAACATCAATGTCGCTAGAGTTTGGAAAATAAACGCTCTGAATAGGCTCTGAAGTTGTTTCATTCCCTTCATCATCAAGCTCCCATTTTTCTACTTCATAAAAAATAGTCTCTGAATATGCTTTCTGTCCTGCTAGTATTTGTTCAAAAGTTCTTGTCTTTTCATCAACTAATGCTTGAAATTGAGCCTTAAAAGCTGTCGTCATTAAAGATTTAAAAAAGTTAAAGCTTGGATCATTGTTTGCTACTGCAACTTCTTCATTATATGGGCCAAGAAATATCATGTCAGAAGAACCAGTTGTTAGTGGAGCTGATGGCTCCAAAAACATTTCCCATGTCGATATATTCCAAATATTCAACTCTTGTGTTTGAGGTATTGGATAAGTTGGGGCGACTGGAATGACTGCAAAAGATCCTGACTGTCTATCAAAAAATCCTGATGCTGTTGGAGCAGTGACAACATCTTTCGTGAATTGACTGCTCAATCTCGATGTCATAAATGAATCAGCAAGTTCAGTATTGATATCTGTTGAGAATTCATAGTCAACATACATTGGAAAATTTAATTTATTTTCTTTATTTCTTTTGTAAAATTCCAAATCTGATGCAGGAACAATAACATTTTGAAATCTATTGACAGTGTTGTCGTAGTCCGCTGGCTCAGACTGGAAATCAACATAAGCTTTTGAATACTTGTCGTAATATTGACCTTCGCTAACGATAAATGGTTGCAAAGCATTGTTGGCTAATGCAGGAGCACCAACATTTTGAGCGATTAATTCGTTCTCGATTTTATTATTTAAAGTTATATGTAACTCATAAATATCCTGATCTTCGTTTGGATTTCTTAGCTCCTCATCTCTTGCCATTACAAAAGCATACATGTTTGGAAGAGCTTTTTCATTAATGACATAATCTTCTACGGCATCTTCAAAGCTTTCAATATAGAAGTTATATTCTGGATTAATGTCGTAATATCTTGGCCTTACCGATCCAAATGTTCGGTTATTTATATCTGGAAAACTTGATACACCTTCTAACTGAGTATAATGATCTGCAAATGTCTTGTTGTGGACGCTTGCTGGAAATATTTCTGGATTTCCAAAAACAGAAGCGATTGGTTGTCCAGCGTAAAGGCCATCATAACTTTCGTTTGGGCCAGAGCTTGTTAGAGAGTATTGCCATGATACATCCGTTGTAAGTCCATAACTGTCATTTCTAAAGATTTGAAATTTTTCTTTTCGGACCCAATCTGGTGGCGCTGAAAAGGATTCGGTTAAGAACGCATAACTTTCCCATTGGGCACTGAAATCATTATTCCCGAATCTTCCTGAATCTCGAACACACTTGTTAAGCTTCCACCTTACAAGATCAAGATTTTCAGGCTGATAGCAAATGACATATTGTGTTCCTGTCTGCTTTTGTGCGTTGAATTGCGCCAAAGAATGTTGAATTGTTTGATCAGCAACAAAAATTCTTTTGTCCGCCGTCACTTCACTTCTTGACACAGTTTCATTGAACTCTGTAAAATAATTATTTGAGGCCATTTTTAATAACTACCTCCTCTTCTTGGAGCCTGCGGAATAGAAGGTATTTGAATCTGGGGTTCCTGGATTTCACTTTCGACTTGAGGCTCAATGCTCTGCCGATCATCAGCCTGTTGGTCATTAGTTTGTGGCTTATCATCAGTCCTTAAGTAATCTGGAGATATGTTTTCACTAGTTGTCATATTAAAACCTCTCAAAATCCAACCCTAGAAAATCCAAAATTAATACCAGCAGTGGATAATGGGGGAGTTGGTGGGGTTGGCTCCAACAATTCACCGTTTGGCGAAATATAAAAATATCTCTGCACTAGGGGCATCTCCTCTTCAGGATTATTTCTTACTTCAAGATCGCTATTATTATACTCCCTAAATCTGCAAAATAAAATTTTATTTTCTTGACTAAGGCTATCTATAACAGTTTTCGTCAATTTTCTCCAATTATCGTTTAAGCTGTAGTTAACTCCGTTTGCAGATGTTGTGCCAAAGCCCGTAAAATATTCTATTCTGTATATTTTCGTAAATTTAAACTCATAAATTGCATAATAATCTTCATCTTTTTCGGCTTCAGAGTCCATAGTAGGAATAATCGCAGGATTGAAAAAGGATTGACCGACTACAGCAGAAGCTTGTGCAATATTGCTTTTATATAAGATAATTCCTTGAAGTTGTATAGGCAGTTGCAAGAATTGATCCCTGTATACTGTTGGGCTATTGTAGACTCCTGGGTTAAATCTTGTTAAGTCAACTTGCGGAGACTCAATATCACTTACAAGTTGTTGGCTAAATTGATTTGCATAAGTAGGAAAATCTTTTGACATCACCTTAACTTGCTCACTTAAACTATTGAAAGTTCTTGAACTATCTCTTGATGCGTTGGTCCAAGCTTGCAAATTGTCTACAACTTGAGATGGGTTGTTTGCTTGTTGAAATGGTTGTGAAAATGGCAAAGATGGTTCATTTGATCCTACGGCATAAAGACCATATTCTTGAAAAAGCCAAGCGGCATCATTACCATAATGACCTGTTGTGCCTCTACCAAATTTTGATTTCGTACTCACTGTTCGGAAGGAGCCTGGATCATAATTGTCGTATAGATTTGTAGTTGATGGTCCATAGTTATATGAATAGTTTGGAGTGTAATAGGAATATGCATTATCAACATCCGTCCCTACTAGTTCGTACAGTATTGACCTAAATCCATTTTCGGTATATATTTTCCCCACTTCTTGTTCGAAAAGACTATTAAACTCATCAATGTCAACCGTTCGCAGGATTTCTTGCTGTTCGATTGGATTTAAAATATCAATACCAGTGTTTGTAGCTGGGTTTGTGCTGACTATATCTGGGAATGTATATTCTGCTCTTACAATCTTGTCTTTATTCGGGCCTTGGCCCATTGATGGCTTTCCAGAGATATTGGTTGCACCTTGCCCTGTTCTTGGATCGCGAACTACCTTTATTGCACTTGATATGCTCTCAATCAAGCTATCACAGATCGAAATTACTGAATTGATGCTACTAATAGTCCCTGTCCTTGGATCAAGATATGTCATTAATGTTGAGCGCAATTCAAGTAGAGAATTTTCTAAAAAGTTTAAACCTGGCTCTCCAGACGATAAAAGAGATAGAATCGTTTGATACAAAGATATTTTATCTCTTGGTTCAGTAACATACTTAGAGGCATTTTGGGGAGAAATGACATTTAATATGAAGTCTTGGGTAAACCTATTTGACATAGCATTAAAATTGCCAGGAGATATGTCATTATTTTGAGATCTTATTGGTCTTCCAGCCTCATCTTGTCCTTCTTCAGGAGGATCGGTGTGTGGGTCAGCGTAAGGATTTTTGATTGTTGATGTCCCAAGTTTTGAGGCATCAAACAAATAGTCTTCCAAGTTTTTCTTCTGTTGCTCTAAGTCCTGCAATACTTCTTCCAAGTATTCTACTGCACCATCTTTAAACTCTACAACAACTTTATATTGGAAATATCTATCTGTTTTCTTAGGGGACTCAATATCCCTAAAAGCATACATGAATGTTGTTGGTGACAATTCAGTACGAACATAAACTTGGTCCGCATTAAATTGCATTATAGTATCGTTTTGTCCTGCTGGTATTAGATTATTTGTTGGGTGTGCAATTCCAATAATTTCCTCAACTGGGCCATTATCTTCAATAAATTTACTTGCCTCTCTGTTAAAATCATCAGATGTGTAGCGAACTGGTGATTTTGCTTCGGGGCTTCCTTCTAGCCTTATTGTCTTAAGTTCAATGCTCTTTATGGAAGTCCTATTTAAGACTTGAGTTGCTGTAAAAGGACTGTTCCATAATGCAGGAAAATCCGTATTATTCTGTACCAGTAAAGCAAAATCAATAGAAAAATTTCCATTTATATTGTTTCTAGAGTCTCTTGACATAAACAAATTTGAAAATGCCTTTTGAGATGTCTTTATCTGAACATTTGCATCTCTAATTCTTTTTACATTAGGAATGCCAGCTAGAACTTCATTTGCTCTCGTCAAGTCAACAATTCTTTTCTGTGCTCTATCAACTTGTCGGAAATCTTGAACTTTACTTGTGGTCGTTTCGACCCTATTAAGGTTTATATCATTTTCAGAATGAGATTCGCCAGTCATCCACTGGCCATTTGGCATTTGGTGAACTGGCCCAGTCCAGATTTGACCTTCCTCTGTTTCGTAGTAATGTGATTTGCTGATGACCTGCCCATTGTTTATGACAATTTCATATTTTTCGTTTGATCTGGTTGGTATGCCAAGATCTTGAGGATTGACCGAAGTTGAAAATTGGTTATTACTCAGAGCATCGACAAGTTTTTGGATGTCAATTTCTACCCAACAAATGTATGCCAAAAACTGAGGATTTAATTGTGAGTGTAAATAATTGAAACTATAAGGTATTGAATATATTCTATTTCCTTTGTCATCAATCTCAAAAAATGCATTGGCATCAGACAGAGTTTTTTTGGTATCTAAAGACTCTTGACTATTGAAACTATCAAAATTAAAGTTTCTATATCTCTGTTGATCAAAAAATTGCTTTACTTTTATCGTAAACAGATCATTAAAATTAAAGTTCTCTCCAACAAATTGCTTAAGCCATGATGCTTGTTGGTTTATTATTGCTTCCTTTACGGAAATATCAACTCTTATCTTTAATGTAGTTGGGTTTTGCCCTGTTGAAATAGACTCTTCCAGTGTAGGATCGTCGATGTGAGGATCGATTCGTGATGGGGAATCACCAGATGATTCTAGTGTTATCTTATTTACATAAGCATTTGGTATTAGGTTGCCAACAACATCTTGTATATCTACAAATTCCATAATTAGTTATCGCCACAATCCTCTAAGTCACCGGCAGAGACATCAGTTTTGAAAAGATTTTTTAATCTATTGCTCTTTTCAACTTTGTCATCTTTGCAATTAAATGGTCTTTGAATGAATGTCCCAACTCCTTTATTATCTGTTAGTTGGCACAAAATCGAGTCATCAATCTCATCATCAACCAAAACATCAAAATAGTATTCAACATAACTAGGATCTAGCTGCAAATATGGATCTTCAATGGAGTCTTTTGCTCCCTCACCTTGGACCACGCCATCAACAATGCCAGTATCTTTTTTCTGAAAATACAAAGGAACTAAAACTTCACTTGTTTGATCAGCACAAGCAGCATTTGGACTTGGCTCAGTTGATACTTCAAAAATCTCTATATCAAAATTTTCATTGAAAAATTGCGTGTTCTTTTCATCAATTTCAAGTATCAAATCTTGGCCGATTTGATTAATAGATATAGTTTCGTTTCCATATATATTGCCATCGAAAAGAGGAGTATCATCAATAAACTCTTCAACTTGTGATGGAGGAATTGATCCAAAATCAATTTCATATTCAATATTCTTCATTCTTAATTGTGGAATATTGACAATTTGATATGTACAATTGTTGTCATTGTTCTCGATTGAAGTCGAGCTGGAAATTTCCCCACTCAATACCTTAACATCCCAAGCTGGGACATTCTGTGTTGTCAACTTTGCTGAACCGAGCTGTGATGTTAGTGCATAATCTTTTTCAGATTGAATTTGAAAACCTACAGAGCTGAAATTCTCTAACTCTTCTTCTTGCTCCTCTTTTGTTGAGCGATAAAACTTAACTGCCTTTTGGACACGATCTTCAACGCTGGAGAAGTTGTATTGTGTTTCTAGCGTTGGAACTTCTTTGATTCTTTCTTGTGAAGAGTTTTGCGATTCTGATACATTTGCCCACTGAGAATCATAAAGGATTCCATCATCAAAGAATGCATAATATGTTGGCTTGAACTTACCCTTAGACAATTGTTGTTTGCCATATTGAGTCAATTGAAGATCTATGACTTGCTCTTTTTTATTGAAAAATTTCATTCTTCGGGGCCTCCAAAATCATTATTTGTTTCAATTTGTGCAAGTTCCACAAGAGAGAAATAATCGTAAGGCCAATTATAACTATATGTTATTTCTCCATTATTGACATTGAACTTTCCACTATTTGCAAACCTTGCATCATCTTTGGTATCAGCTGTCACCTTATAGTAGTCAAAATTAGCTCTTCTCTTGACCTTAAACACCATCCATCTTACATTTTCTGGAATTCTCTTTCCATGAAAAAACTCCCCTGTTCCAATAGGATGCTCGAATTTATTACCATCAATATCTTCGTTCGACATTTCTGCTGTCCTAGATATTTCTGGCATTACTCCCTGCCAAATATCTGCAAGGTCTTGCTTTGTTAGCTTATGGTTAAACTCAAACATATACATAACAAACGGACTAATCTTGTTTGGAGCACTATTGTTATAAATAAAATCTAGCTCTGGTGGCATAACATACTTTCTAGCTATCTTAACCAAGTTCAGAATAGAATCACTTGGCCCGAATGGAGCGCCTTCGGGAATTTCCGGTGGGAGAGGATCTTGTCCATTCTCTAGTAGAAATTTATTTTGCTCTATCCAGTCGCTATAGATTTGATAAATAGATGAGTTTATTTTAAAGAACTGCCTGTTGCCCAATCCAGGAATTGTTGTAGCGAAGTCTGAACTTGGGATAATTGCGTCTGTAACATATGGGATTGCAACAATTGCTTCAGATATTTCTTTTTCTTCATTGAGTTGGCCGATATTCTGAGTTCTTTGCTCTGGTGATAAAGTGTCGAAAAATTCTTGTACAAGAGAGCCTGTTTCAGCTCTTGGTGGAGAAAATGTTTCTTCAATTCCAAATCTTACATTTTTTCCAGAATTTATTTGACCATACCCAGACCACATTCCTCTTGGTTGATAATTTACCAATGACTGGTTTGAAAAGTCCAACACAGGCGTCTCCATTCTTGGACTGATTACCCAAGTATCCGATGAATTGTCTCCAATGTTTTCTACAGATATAGTTTGACCAGTGGTTCCGTCGGATGTTGGGTTTGGTTGTTGGAAAATTCCAGTGTAATCAATAGAAGAAGAGATTGTCATTCTTCCTTCAGACGCTGGTGAGGAGCTTCCAGATGTTAAAGAGAACAACTGATCTAATTCAACATTTCCAAAAGTAGCTGTTAAGTTGTTGAAAAAATTACTAAAACTAAAGCCGTTATTTGCGTCATTCTGGGTTGCGACATATTTTAATGTTACCTTCGATTTGCCATAATAATATGGTGGCGTGTATGGAGCATACGATGGTGCTCGTTGGCGCTGTTGGGGGTGCTGGAGCCATGCGGCATCAGTTCCAGCCTTAATAGGAGGGCCAAAAGATTTGCCATCTGTATAGTTACCGGCTGGGCTTGATGGTGTGATTTTTGTGGACGAATAATCTCTCCACAGCAGTAGTTCTGGGTCTTTGTCGATAAAGATATCCATATAGTATTCTCTATCAGGAACTAAGCTTATTTGGCTTTGCTGTTTGGTAGAAATAATCCTTTTAAAGTTCCCACCTGGGCCATTTAAGAAGAAGTTTGGAATCTCTGCCAAGAAATTGCTCATTGCCAACTGATACATTGAATATTTTGGGTCGTCTTGAGCTTTTATACGCTGATCTCCAACTAACTCTACATAAGGTGCGCGAGAATCTGCATATGAGAATGCAGCACTAACTTGGGTTGCGGTACTACTATTCGCTTTTTGGTACGATGGCATCAGGAGGAACATTTTTTTATCAGATGATGTTGCCGAAGTGTCTGTGTTTGGGACACCCTCATTGCCCAACGGATCTAAAATAGACTCAAAAGATATGTTCCAATTTTGAGATTGTGCCAAAAATCCAACTCCGGGAGAAGTAGAGCCAATCACTGGTGCTGAACCTGTGTATGCGGCCCAACTTACCGCAACTCCAGATTTAATCGTGTTATATAGAATACCTGGGGCGTAAAAAGGTTGTAACAGGGATTGGACTGCAAGATTACCTGATGGTGGACTTGCACCATCAGTGGTCGAGCCGTCGGCCCACGAGATTCCACTAATATAAGGTGATATAGATTGAGAAAACATCGAAGAAAGTTGTAATGTTCTGTTAATTGGATAAAATCCGTGGTATGGTAATAGTTTTTTTATAGCGTTACATTTGAGAGAAATTGTCTTTAACTCAGAGTCTTCGCCAAACTTTCCAAAATATTTTTGAAAATCAGTGTTTGAGTATTCGTTAAAAAAGGCTTCATCAAATGCTCTTGGTGTAGATTTTTCTGTATTTGCGCTAGCGGTGATATTAGCGCCATCAAGAGTCAAAAATTTATCATTTTGCGCAGAAAATTCACCAGAGCTTTGAGAAATATAGTATTCCATATGTTGCGACATTCTAAACTCTGGAATAATTGTATAATTTTTTGCCATTCGACGAATATCGGCAGAGTAATTGTCATAGGAGTCAAACCAAGGATATTTGCCAGACAGTTCTGACACTTTCCAGGCGTATTGATCGTTACTGGATTCTAAAGCCGTCCCACCTAGGCTTCCTACGCCAATTGCTGGTAAGTGGCAATAGTATGCAGAAGCGGTAGGATACCAAGTCATGTGCGATCCAAGCGAGGCGGTCAAGAGGCTGTGTTCGCTGTATGATATTGTCCCAGCATATCCATAAAATTTATGAGGATTAAAAGAGCTAAGTTCGCCCGTATCAGGATAATCTAAAGGAGTTCTACATGTTGAGCCAACATCATATAAATCAAATTTAAAATTATTAATATTGTTTAAAGCATCGGGACATTTTGTGTCTGTGTCGTATATAAATGGGGTGTTTCCAACGCCATAAACGCTAGTTGCATGGCCATCATAAATTCCTTGAGAATTTGGAAGAGATGAGGTGACAAGATATCCTCCAAAGCCAAGTGAGCTAGTTTGTGCGGAGAAGCCTGCCCGTCTGTTCCTTAATGTCTCTGAATCTCTCCAGAATGTTCTTCTTAATAGTGGTCCACGATCAATTCCGTTTGTTCCGCTTGACAAAGATGCAGAATTATTTGAATCAACTGTCGCAACTTCTGAATAGTTTGTTCTTCCTCTTGTTTCGGCCAATCCTGTCATCATTTCACGAGGATAGATAACTTCCGAATATCTATTCGCTGTGATTGCTGTCCTTAATTCTGTAACGGAACTAAACATATCCCACGCTTGTGGAGATTCCCTGTCAGTGATCTTAATAAAGTCATCTACTGATTGGGTTAGGGCTATCCCAAGAGAGAAGTGTCCTTTGTTGTTTCCATATGTGTTTCTAACTTTTGCGGCATTTTCGCTAAATGATGTCAATAGTGGTTTATATTTGAAAGAAACTGGAGGCTCGACAAAATTCTTGAAAGAATCTGGTCTATTTGGCAAATATGTCGAACCAGAAAGGTTAATAAAAGCTGGCGTATTCCCTATTGATAAGATATTATTATTCTTATGATACCTTGCAACTGGTGTTTCGCCAGTTCTTGTTTGTTTCCAAGATGGATATTGATATGGTCCATTAAGATTGAGGAAGTAATAAGGAATGTCTACCGCAATAGCAGTATCAGTAAAGTTTGTTCCTGGACTGATTGTGTTTGTGCTGGATGTTATTTGATTAACATAGTTATCTAGGAAGTTTACTGGATAATCTGTTCCGTTAATCGTGAACATTCCGTTAAATGCAGAACTTATAGGATGCGCCAAAGGGCCATCTGGCTCCCCAATAAACACCATTGCTCCAGTTATAAACGGAACTGACGATTGCGTTGTTGATGTTGAGCTGCTTGGGACTGAAAAATTAGATACATATCCAAAAGTATCGCATTCAGACTTTGTTACGGATGCTGTTACCCAAGCATACTGGTATACACTTTGAGGAATTGCATGTTGAACCCACCAGTTATCATAATCAACTGAGCAAGAATTATTTTCTTCTACTGTGTGTCTTGGGTTTCTATTAACTTTGTGGTAAGAAGCCGAAGTGTCATAGTCCAACTCCCTAACTGAACTTCCAGACTTAATGCCAAACCTTTCAGAATGCTCTGTGTACCATTCGTTTAGGGGCCTTCTTACGCCAAGATTTCTAAAATTTAAATCATTGTAGATAGCAAATTGCTCAGATTTAAAATCTAACATACCTCTCGACGATACTTCTTGTCCACCAGGGGCATTGAACCTCTCAACAAAAATATAATCATTTGTGCCAGTTAGATCAAATCTTGGCAATGTGTAATCAATTGTTCCAGTAAGAAATGGAGAGTCAGATGCTGTTGGTTGCTGGCCTTCAGATTTTACAAAATAACGATCATTAATGTTACGATCTGATGTCTGAATCATCTCATAATCTTTTCTATAGTTACCTGCGGTTAACGAATCAGTTCCCCACTTAATATTCCTTAAATTTAAAGCTCTTTTTGCATATTCATCTCTAATCATAGTTGCCCTTGGTTGGGAAACAGTTCGACTAGAAATTGTCATATTTTGAGAAGAAATTGCAAGGTTCCAAGCCTCTGGGCGGTCAGCTACAGTCTGCTCTCTGAAGTTAACATGCCTGTGTTGGCGGCCACCAACATGAGCCTGCGTAAATGGCCCTTGCATTGGAATACCTTTGTCGTCTCCATAAGAATCATCATGATAGTTGGCGATTTCTGTGTTAGCCCTGAAAGATGATGATACTTCTGATGCATACCCTGTATCAACTGAAGAGCTAAATAAACTGAATGGGGCTAAAATGGTTGATTTCCCAGATTTGTATCCTTCAGAATCTGATGTGTTTTGGACTTTTGTCTCTAATCTTTCTTTTGTGTTTGGACTGATAACATCATCACAATCTTTTTCATAATCAAAATCAGATGCAGTTATTTCGAGTTGTGCTGCGCTTCCAAAATTTAAGGATGCATGGGTATACTCAACCTTTTTAGCTCTTGGAAAGTTTGAGCCTCCATGAATTTCAAGAGATTCATTGACTACAAGCCTGTAAGGTTTTGTGAAGTTTCTGATTGCATATGCTTGACCTTGATAAGTTGTTGTAGTTGCAGTTGAATCACGAGATACTGCAAGTGTTGGCCCACTTCCACTTCTGAAGTCATTTGACAGTCTTATTGTCTCTCTATCAGTATCAACATTTGAATCACCAGAAGTGATAACTGAATTCTGCCTTTTTGCTCTGTCAGACCACCACAAACAATTATCTTTTTGTAGGTTTGAAAGTGGAGCAGATCCTCTTGACCAAGGATATGTTAATTCAGTTATGCCTCGCAGTCCAGCTTCAGGATCGGAAACTTTCATTTCCAAAGTTGGAAATTTGTTCCAATATTTGTTTCTTTCCAGGACATGGCTTTCGACCATGTTTCTTAAGCGGTCATTAAATCTTGAAGAAGCAGGAGCCAACTGCAAAAGCATCGTAACAATGGCAGAATCAATCCATTTAAAGTATTCAACAAACTTGTCAAAGTCAGGATCATTTCCAATTCTTTCAAAATAAAGCTGTCGGAAATTTTCCATGTCCTTGTATTGTTGGCGATAACGATTGATTGGGGCACCAATAAGGTTATTAAAATCTGCCATTGTCGCAAAATACTTTAACATATCTTGTGATATGATTCTGTACATACTCTTTTCAAAAGCAAAATTATAATCTATTGGGCGGGAGTCTCTGGAGAAGATTTGATTTGTTGTATCATCAATGATTGATACCATATCACCAGATTGCAAAGTTTCTGGTAGTTGCTGTTGAGCTGAATGAACATATCTGCGGTCGATTGTTGATGTTGAGTTTGCCTCAAAGCCAAACCCTAAGCCAGTGTGCTGGTACTTAGATATTGGTCCAAGCCAGCCCCAACGATTTGTCAAAGATATGGAACCAGATGAGAAATCATCAACGATAAATTGGCCAGAGCCATCCGAGCCTGTGACATTATCGAAATTCCAATGGAGCGCCAAGGTCTCTAATTGTGGAATATTTGCAATATTGTCTCCAATTGACTTACTTAATTGAGTTATATATGCATTTCTATTTGGCCTCTCTGGTCCAAAGTTTAAAACATCTCTTGCGTGAGCTTTAATAACTTCTGTATTGATGTAATCCATCCAAGCTCTCAAGCTTGTAGATTCAACATCAGACTGTTCAAGGACCGAACCTGTAAAGTTTGTCCTATGGGCACCTACAAACATTCTTTTATTGGAGGTTGCAAAAGCAGATCCACTTGCGTAAGGGACGGTCGATGTAACTTCAAAACTGTCAACTAGGACATCAAGGACATAATTATATCCTGCAAAAGAGATATCATAATCTGGAGAATCTCCAGAACCTGAAACTCCATCGGCTAATGGGTATGTTGATGGCTTAATCTTTAGAGCGAATAGCCACCTTGAATCGCTATAAACATCCTTAAATACACTACTAGTTAGATTTGGAAAGATTGTTCCAGCAGTTCCAGTTAGTTGAAAATATACACTTTTTGAATCTTGTTCTGTCCTGACAGACTGAACTTGGAAATTTGCTGAATCTGGTGATGACCAAGAATTTACAGTATCCGAGGTGTGACATCCAAAAAGAGAAGATGTTAGGAAGTCTGAACGGTTGTAGAACTCGCTACCTTCTGGAAATTGTTTTGGAAAATGGACCTCGGACTCAAAGGTTAGTCCTCTAAATGTCATTTCATCAGAGGCGCTGATATAGGATCTTGAGTTTGTGTTTGATGCAGACGAAGATTGAAATACTGTTGCATTTGAGTTTTCAAAGGCGCTAAAGTCTGCATATCTCTTTTGAACAATTGTGTTTTCTGTATTGTCTAGAATCTCAAATGTTACATTATTACCATAAAGGTTTATGTTTACAAGCTCGTTATCAACGCCGAAGCACCTAATCAGGTTCCTAAAAGATTTTTCTGTACCTTTAGACTTGTAAATGTATGTCAAATTGTTATATACATTTTGATATACCTTATTCTTTGTTTCGTTAAGCTTTGCACTAAAGTTTCTAAAGTCATCTTTTGATGCTAAGTATTCCAAATCAGTAGCATTTGAAAATATTTCTGATGTCGTGAGACCAAGATTGTCAACGAGTCTATTTGAGAATGGAAGGGGTTTGTCCGATCCTGAGACATAATCGTTGTCTTTGAGAGTTGGCAATGCCTCAATTTGTAATTGAAGCGTGTCAAAGTAGCTAGCCATTATCTGCGTTAGATTTTGTAGAACACCTTGATCTATAGCAAATCGCTGGTCTTCTTCGATAATCCACGATGGAATTGATTTATAAACAT
>Ga0163109_10001884_pt1 | contig 16492 bp, 15 predicted proteins | sample CRUFie1St13metaG_FD_108704 | JGI IMG/M metagenome (GOLD analysis project Ga0163109, IMG submission 108704) | Marine microbial communities from the Costa Rica Dome - CRUD Field 142mm St13 metaG | ecosystem: Environmental > Aquatic > Marine > Oceanic > Photic zone | place: Costa Rica: the Eastern... | reverse complement strand
GACTTCAGGGCACCCCTGTTTAATTTCCTCAAGAATTTCACTGCGCTGCCAGATCCAAGCAGCAAAAATACAAAAGGCAAATCCCAGAAGCGGCTGACTCACCTCAGTTGTCACTGTCACCACGAGATCGAAAAGCGGATCGAAGTTAAAGACAATAATTAGCGAGATGACGGTAATGATGGATCCTATGAGGATAGCCGCCCGACGACGTTCAAGCCCATGATGTTCAACTGCGTAGGCGACCGGCACCTCTAGCATTGAAATAGATGACGTCAAGGAGGCAATCGTCATCAGCGCGAAAAAGGCAATGGCGACAAATACCCCGATGGCACCCATGGTAGTGAACAACGAGGGCAACACTGAAACAATCAGTCCTGGTCCGGCGATCAAGCCACCCGCGTCATCATATATTTCCACACCATTGGCAAGCGCGACATACATTGCCGGCAAAATCAGCATTCCTGCCAACACTGCGATGCCGACATCAAGCAGCGCGACCAGACTGCCGATGGTGGGCAGGTTTTCCTTGCTGCTGATGTAGGAACCATAAATCAGCATCGTACCCACCCCCAAGGACAAGGAAAAAAAGGCCTGACCCATCGCATCAACAAGCAGCGAAGGGTCTGCTATCAGAGAAAAATCCGGGATGAGATAGGCACGAAGTCCATCCATAGCGCCCGGCAACGTCAGGACATACACAATAAGCAACAGAAGAATCACAATCAGAGACGGCATCAGACGCGAAGCCCATTTCTCAATACCTTCTTTTACACCCGCGCTGATGATGTAAATGGTCAGCAACATGAATAACACTACAAACAGGCTGTTCCGCATGACCGCATCAGCGGTCAGCCAGACTGACAGTTGCGAAGCGCCCAACAGACGGGCAATCGGATCGAAGAAAAATGCGATCATCCAGCCGCTGACGATGCCGTAAAAACTTAGGATAAAACTGACCGTGACAATACCGATGAACCCTACCAGCAAGGCAGCAACCCTTGTCTTGTTGCCGGCGGATATCGTGCGCAATGCCGTGACTGCATTGGCTCTGGCATAGCGCCCAATGATGAGCTCGGCCATGAGCGCCGGATAGGCCAGAGCAAAGGCCAGAATCAGATACGTGAACAAAAAAGCTGCTCCGCCATTAGAGGCCGCGTTCGTCGGGAACCCCCAGATGTTGCCCAGACCAACCGCCGAGCCGGATGCAGCCATCAAAAATCCGAAACGGGAAGTGAATTCACCTCGGGGAGCCGCCATGACGCCAATTCTCTTTTATTTGTATTTTGTGTTTCCCGCGAGTCGTCCAGTTGTCTTTGAGCCGGACGCGGATCCCGACATGAAGAGTAAATCAAAGCCACGAGCGCGTAAATGACGACTTATTGATCGTAGGAGATCAGCGTAAAAATCAGTGCGTCCGGGTCGGTTTGCTCGAACAGCACATTGCTAAGAACCATAACCTGGCCATTCTGATTTACTTCAAGCGAGGGGATCAGCAGCCGATTGTCTGAAGCGGAATACGTGGCTATGCCAGTGAAGCTGGTGCGGGCAATGACAGAGCCCGGGTCGACTTGTAATTGCAACCCGCTGCTGGACGGAATCTGGCGCAGGTACAGGCTTACGATATCTTCGTCATTATTGACGTTAACGGATGTAATCAACAACCCCGAATTTGACTCAAAAACGTGGGCCGCTTCGCTGTAGCGCTCGACAACCGATACGTTCATGTAAACCAGGTCGCGAGGGTCATTATAAACCCCGGTTATAAAGGGCGCATCCTGGGCCTTGAAGCCGAGGCTGATTTTGGGCAGACCGTTAATCGTGTCGACTACCGCCATACCGTTACCAAGAACGCTGCCAAACACGGTGAAACCTCCGTTTGATGTATCCAGTGAGGTATTGTCACTGAGATTCACAAACCATTGGTTGGTTGCACTGTCGGGATCGCCATCTATCTTGGCCATGGCTACGGTGCCTCTGATATTAGAGGAACCGAATTCGTTAATCACCGGAGGATCTGTTGGAACATCGACAGGTCCCACATAAGGCTGAAATCTGTAGGCCCCGCCCTGTACAACAAAGTCATCGGGCACCCGATGCAGGTAGGTAGCATTGTAGTCTCCGCGGCTGACGTAATTCAGAAAGTTCTGAACCGTGGCCGGTGCCGACTCATCGAGAAGCTCTATCGAGTAGTCGCCGACAGAGGTACTCACCCTGACAATCGTGCCGGCCTGCCCAGAGGCACTGAAAGCCAGAATAACGACGCAACCGAGCGATCCCACCAAGCGGCGCAGAAACAGAAGTTGACGTAAATGAAAGTATGAGATGAACACGGTAATTTCCGCCTGAATGCGCGTTCGCAGGATAGGTCAACTACCGAAAAACATCAACATATTCAATAACCAATGCAATGATTTTGACGCTCAGCTTATTTTTCTCTGCAGCTCTATTCTGAGTTATCATAAGCCGGTCCAGACGGGTTAAATGGACATTAACTTTCTGCCACTGTACTTCGGTCTGCTGACACTCCGGGCCCGGGCGATACCAAGACTCTAAGCAAGACATTGAACTCCTCTGATTCAACAGAACCTTCACCGCGAATCGGCATTGGTGTCGACTTCGGCACCAGTAACAGTGCCGCCGCTGTCTATGACGGCGAACGGATACACCTGATCCCACTCGAAGAGACTGCTGTGGTGATGCCTTCCGCGACTTACATCGACAAAGAGCTGAAAATCACTACAGGACAGGCAGCCATTAATCGCTACGTTGAAAGCAACATGGGAAGAACTGTTGAACTCAGTGCCGAGGTACTTGGTGAAGGCCGCTCCACCACCGGGCAAATCGGCGACAAAGGGCTGCCGGAAGAGGCGCAGACCGAACTGATCTATGGTCAATCATTCGTTGACGGAGGGCTACAGGGTCGATTGTTCCGCGGTATAAAACGACTTTTGGGAAACCGGAATGCGCCGCGCTTGATGGTGTTTGACCGACCATTCCGCCTCGTTGCACTGATCACTCCGCTATTGGTGCGTGTTAAGCAGCGTGTTGAACGGTTGATTCTGACATTCGAGTCAGACCCGAAGGCAGCTGACCACGCCTGTATCGGCCATCCGGTCAATTTCGAAGGGACCGAGCAAGGGCGGAACCAGCTTGCCCTCACCCTGCTCAAGGAAGCCTACGGATATGCCGGCTTCAGCCGTCAGACCCTGTATCCGGAACCCGTCGCAGCAGCCTTGAGCTATCTGCATCAATACCCGGCTGCCAGTCAGCAAACCATTCTTGCCGTAGACTTCGGCGGTGGAACGCTGGATCTTTGTTTGCTCAAGCGTTTCGAAGAGGGCTTCAAAGTCATTGGCACCCACGGGATTGGATTGGGCGGCGACCATATTGACCGGTTGATGTTTAAAAAACTGCTCTTTCCTCTTCTGGGCAAGGGCGAACGTTGGCGGCGGGCAGGCTCAGACCGAGAAATTGAAACGCTCTTCCCCTTCCAAGACTACGAGGAGTTGCTGCTGAATTGGGCGGTTTCCTACATGCTTAATCAGAATCGTTTCACCACGCCGCTGATGCAGCGTATCGGAGAAAAAGACGAAGCTTCGATTAAGTTCAGGCGTCTTTACGATCTGATAAAAAACAATTACAGCTACCTGGTTTTTCAGGCGCTTAAAGATCTGAAGGCTGAACTGTCCAGTCGAGACACGGCCAGGCTGGACATCCCCGAGATTGATATAGACCTTACGGTGTCCCGTGAACATTTTGAAGAAATCATCCTTCCTGTCCTGACAGAGCTACAAGCGGCAATCGTGACTATCTTACAGCGCGCCAACATCAAAGCTGAGCAGATACAGTTGGTCCTTCGTACCGGGGGCTCCTCACTGATTCCTGCCGTCAAGCGTTTACTGGACGAGTCTTTTCCAGACAAAGTGATTGAACATGACCCATTCACCAGTGTTGCTGCGGGCTTGGCCATCGCAGAGTATCGAAGTCTAGGCGCTCAGGCTTACAGCGGACCGGAATCGGTGAGCAGGTTTTAGCGACTCATGGATCTTATTCTGTATGCTATCCCGGTATTCCTGCTGCTGATTCTCGTGGAATTCAGCTATGGCCTGCTGTGCGCTCGAAATACTTATCGTCTTAATGACACGATCAACAGCCTGTCAATGGGGACTCTCAGCAGGTTGCAAGCACTGGTAATCGTTGGGACTTCGGCTGGCCTGTATGAGTTTATCACGACCACTTTTGGGCTGTCGCAGCTTTCAGAGCAGAGCCTCTGGACTTGGCTATCCTGTTTTGTGCTTTACGATCTGGCGTACTACTGGAAGCACCGATGGGGACATGAAGTCGCGCTGTTCTGGAGCGCCCATGTCGCGCACCATCAAAGCGAAGACTTCAACCTTGGCACGGCCCTACGTCAAACCAGCACGGACTTTTACAGTTTCATTTTCTATCTCCCGTTCTTCGCTGCTGGCTATCCCGGAGAAGTCCTGTTCTCCGTTGTCAGTCTCAATCTGATTTATCAGTTCTGGGTTCATACAGAACATATCCAGAAGCTAGGGCCACTGGAATGGCTTCTGGTCACTCCTTCGAATCACCGCGTGCACCATGGTCGAAACGAACAGTATATCGATCGTAACTATGGGGGCGTCTTTATTATCTGGGACCGACTGTTCGGCACTTTTCAGGACGAATTACCGGAAGAACCCGTCATTTTTGGCCTACGCAAGCCACTCAAAAGCTGGAATCCACTGTGGGCAAACGCCCATGTTTACTGGCGACTCATGCTGGATTGCTGGCATACCCCCGGCCTGCTGAATAAACTCTCACTGCCGTTCCGTCGTCCCGGATGGCGGGCACCCGGTCATACCAGCAGCTGTCAGAGCAAACGAATCCCCCTAGCCAAGGCTGGAAAATTCGACCCGCAGATCAACCGCTTCAGAAGAATCTATGTTTTTACGCAATTCATGGTCACCACCGGGCTTGCCTTGTATACCCTGATCAATGCGCCGGACTGGGACTATCAGAAAACCGTATGGATGGTCGCGTTTCTAACCTATTCGCTGTGCACTCACGGCTTCTGGTTAGAAGGGAGAACCTACAGTGCCCTACATGAATTACTGAGACTTTGCGGTGCTGTCCTGCTTCTGTCGATAATCCAGCTGACTGCCGGATACCAGCTGGTCTACTCCGGCTATCTCATCACCTCGTTAGCCCTGCTCTGGGTTGGAATGCGAAGCGCTGAGCAATCTGACACGGACAATTACACCTCGATGTACCCCTAGAGCCGATCCAGAGGGAAGCTTGTAATCAAAGCCCCTGTCGCGGGATTTCTGATTTCGAAGTCAGCCTTGAAGGCACTCGACAGCGCATCAGTAAAGCTGGTGCCATCATCAAGGCTTGAAATGATGAACACCATCCTCCCTTGAACCGTCTTCGCGGGCGGCAATGCCAGCGGATTGAACCGGTAATCATCATTGTTGCTGAGCATTCCGCGCACCGATGATTCTACGCTCAGGCCAGAACCCGGCACTTCGGCCCGCACTGCACGGAATAAAGCAGACCCGTCATTTGCATCAGTCACTCTGAGAAAGACATTGACATACTCGGTAAATAACCCGGTATTTCGAAGGGTGATAAGAGGCGTATAAATCGGGTACGCAAAGCCGACCTCTACCAATCCATTGCTGGATGCGTCTGTGATCAGCTCACTCGTCAGCTGATCTCCCTGAATTCCCCCCGGACTGCGCAGCGGTAACAGCCAACTGAAATACAAAATCGCAGGGAGCAGTGCAGGCAGGCAAACCACGAAGCCGTATATTCTGGGACGTTTAACAAACACCGGAGCCAGCGGGTAAATAGCAGTAAGGACCAGCAACATGGCGGAGTCTAGGATGGCAGCGCGGATGATTGGCGCTTGAGAGCCGATAAAGCAGGACTGCCGAGAAAAACCGCCAGCACGCCCGAGGCCGTGAGAATTGCCAGCAGGCTTAAAATCAGTTGTTGGACAGAGTTCATGGTGCTTTTGCTACCCGCGCCCAGCAAAGATTCAAGACCGGCCACTTTTATCAAACATCTGCTAGACCCTTCTTAAATACTTGGCAACGAGATAGAGGGCAAAGCCCATTTCTTCATGGGTCGTTCTAGCAGCGGCGTGGCCGAAATCACCGCCAGTTTTAATAATCACGAGAGCGAAACCGCGCTGTTTGATAATTACGATGCCGGCATTAATGAGTGCAGTATTGGTGTCTCTCTGCTGGTAGTCTGAATCAACGCCGATCATATATCTGACCGAGAAAGTCTTCTGGATGAAAGGACATGGCAGCAAACCCAGGGATTTTTTCTCGCTTGGCAACGACAGTATGGGTATCGCCACTCTCGCAGACATTATTTAAGGAACACATCTGTTCAGCCTGTCGGTCAGGCACGAAGACTTCGTAAATTTACGGCTTGATCCTGCGCTCTAGATCGGCAAATTCGGGTTGCCAGCAGGGTGAGCTCTTCATGTGCCGGTTTGTCGTCTGCTTCGTAGTTGCGAATATTCATGCTGCCTAACTATGTCAGACGATCGTTTCTCCGTGAGCCTGTTTGTCAGCATGATAGGAAGATCGCACAAGTGGGCCGCTGGCAACCTGATCAAACTCGAGGGTTTCGGCAAATTTCTTCAGCGCCTCAAACTCGGAAGGATGCACAAATCGCTCGACCTTCAGATGGTCCTTGCTGGGCTGCAAGTATTGCCCCAGCGTGATCATATCTACCTGGTGCGCCTTGAGATCACGCAGAACTTCCTTCACTTCATCGAGGGTCTCGCCCAAGCCCAGCATCAGACCAGACTTAGTGACTACTTCCGGACATCTCTCCTTATACGCCTTTAGCAGATCCAGCGACCATTGATAATCAGCGCCCGGCCTAGCCTTGCGGTACAGCCTCGGTACCGTCTCAAGATTGTGGTTAAACACATCAGGAGGCGTGGACTGCAAGATGCCGAGCGCAATGTCCATTCGCCCTCTGAAGTCCGGCACCAGCACCTCGACCTTAATATGAGGATTCTGCAATTTAGTCTGGGTGATGCAGTCTGCGAAGTGCCGCGCACCACTGTCTTTCAGATCGTCTCTATCTACTGATGTAATCACAACATAACTCAGATCCATCTCCTGAATGGCTCGGGCAAGCTCAGTAGGCTCGTTCGGGTCGAGCGGCCTAGGTTTTCCATGCGCCACATCGCAGAACGGACAGCGCCGAGTACAGATATCTCCCATGATCATGAAAGTCGCCGTGCCGTTACTGAAGCATTCCCCAAGATTCGGGCAAGACGCTTCTTCGCACACAGAAGCCAGACGATGTTCTCTCAGCTTTTGTTTGATGTGGCTTATCTTGGGGGAAGCCGGAATCTTGACCCGTATCCAGTCCGGCTTGGTAGGCAATTCAACGGTAGGGATGACCTTTACGGGGATGCGCTTTACTTTTTCCGCACCCCTGAGTTTCTCGCCTTCCACCAATATATTTCGTCTTTTACGCTCTGCCATAATCCGATTCATCCCAACTGAGTGGCGCGGCTGCCTTCTGACGATGACAGACCGTAATGCGGGTGATAGCCCAGTCCCTGCAAGAGCGCATCAGCAAGCTTACAACTCACCGACTGCAGCAAATCCTCTTCGCCCGGGACAAGATCAGCAACCTGAGTCATCAGCAACTTTTCGAAGCCGCAGGGATTGATGTTGCCGAAAGGAGATAAGTCCATGTTTACGTTCAGACTGAGACCATGATAGGTCCATCCGTTCTTTATCCGCAGGCCCAGAGCCGCAATTTTAGCATCATTAACATATACGCCGGGAGCACCGGGCCGGGTGGCCGCCTCGATTTCATAATCAGAGAGAGTCTCTATAATCGCCTGCTCGATCAGATCAACCAGACTTCGAACACCCATTTTTCTGCGCCTGACATTAATCAGCAGATAAGCGATCAGCTGGCCAGGGCCGTGATAGGTAATCTGGCCACCGCGATCGACCTGCACCACAGGAGTACTGCCCGGGTGCAGAATATGCTCCGGCTTGCCTGCCTGTCCCTGGGTGTAAACAGGCTTATGACTCAGAAGCCAGATTTCATCTGAACGGTGTGGCTTCGGGTGTTCTGCAAGATACCGCATCGATCTGAAGATTGGCTCATAGTCCTGCAAGCCAAGACGTCGCACCACTAGTGCAGCAGACGGGTCGCTTCCTGCGGGCTGAGCGGTAAACCACTTGTAGTCGGACAGATGCAAGCTACAGTACCAACTTGACGCTTTCGATCTCTTTGAGGTCGCTGAAGATGCTTTGTATCTGAGGCTCACCAGTCGCAGCAATCGTGACTGTAATTGACAGATAATTACTGTGCTTGCTGGGTTTGAGATGAACCAAATTGGGATCAATCGCGCCAGTGTGCCGCTCAATAGACTCCAGCACCTGAGTCCGAAAATTGTCCACGGCGTGACCGATAATCTTGATCGGGTAAAGACAGGGAAATTTGATTTTCGGCGGCGTCTCTTCAAACGAAGAGAGGTCCCGCTCCGGCTCATTATCCATAGACCCTTTCTAATCCACTATTGCGTCACTGAACATCAAGCTGACCCAGTCTACAAATTGCTTAAACATCCCACCTTCTTCGACCGCCTGTGCAGCCATCACTTCGCCGCTAAAAACCTGCTCGTCACCGAGCATCACATTCACGGTTCCCATGGCCTGACGCCGCTGAATAGGCGCTCGTATGACTTCATCAACATCAACTGTCGCCGTCATAGACTCGGCCGCACCTCTTGGAATCGTGACATAAACTTCCTCCTCAATGGCAAGCTCAACAGAATCACTGGCACCAGAGTAGACCGGCACTGAGGCCAGAACCTGACCGGCATCATACAATTTATGGATTTCATAATATCGAAAGCCATAGGTGAGCAGTTTTTGCGTCTCTATCGCTCTGGCCTCTTCGCTGCTCGTACCCATAACGACAGAAATCAACCGCATACCGTCACGCTCGGCAGAGGCAACCAAACAATAGCCTGCGGCGTCGGTCCAGCCTGTTTTCATGCCATCCACATTACGGTCGCGAAAGAGCAGCGTATTTCGATTGCTCTGACGAATGTTGTTATAGGTAAATTCTCTTTCCGCATACATGGGATAGAACTGTCCGTGCCGCTGAATGGTCGCGGTGGCAAGAATCGACAGATCTCTGGCTGACATCGTATTGTAGTAGAGTTCAGTGTCCAGCCCGCTGGCATTCATAAAAAAACTGTCCTTCATGCCCAGTATTTCGCTGTACTGATTCATCATATCCGCGAACGCTTCCTCACTACCGGCGATGTGTTCGGAAGTGGCAACGCTGGCATCATTACCGGACTGAATAATAATGCCGCGCAGCAGATCCTCAACACTGACCTGGGAATTCACGTCGACGAACATTTTTGAGCCTTCCATACGCCAGGCTTTTTCACTGATGTGGACCTGGTCAGCCAGTTCCAGATTTCCATTAATAATCTCTTCGATGGCAATGTAGGCAGTCATGATTTTGGTCAGGCTGGCAGGCGGCAGGGGCTCATCAGCATTCTCTTCTACCAGAATCTTTCCAGTTTGCGCGTCCAGCAGCACGTAACTGGTGGCGGCAATATCGGGTGCGCGCGGAATGATGACCTGCGCCATCGCGAGAGACGGAGGCACAAACAGTACAACACTGAAAAACAAGCGAATAATGAACGGCTGAAAGTGCTTCAAGGACATAAAGGATACCAATAGAAAAGGTCTTTACTCATCGAACGAGAAGGACCGGCATTTCCGACAGTGAAAATAGTTAGCACACGTTGACGCGTGGCTACTCGGCCACAGTGTACGGGCTTCCCAAGTTAGCAGCAACCACGCGCTGGCTCAGTTCCCGTATTTCTCGGATGTCCCGCAAAGGGCCCACTCTCACCCGATGCAGTACGTTACCCGAGCCACTGTTGACGGATCGGATGAACACCGGATGACGGGTGAGTTGGCGTAGCTGATCGGAAACCCGTTGCGCGGAATGCATCTCTGAGAATGCGCCGACCTGAAGATATCTTGTACCGCCCACCTGTTCTCTGACCACCTGCTCCGGCGAACCCGCCCGACTGTTTGGATACATCATAGTCCGACCGTCTTCATTGACAACAATCGCATCTAACTGAACCCGCGCCGTCCCTCGGTCCGCATATCCGAGTTTCAGCGCAGCCGCATAGGACAAATCTATGATACGGTCTCCATGAAAAGGACCACGATCATTTACTCGCACAATTAGACTGCGATTGTTATCAAGGTTGGTCACACGGAGAAAACTGGGAATGGGTAAAGATTTATGGGCCGCCGAGGCCTGATACATGTCAAAAACTTCTCCATTTGAAGTCTTATGACCGTGGAATTTTTCGCCATACCAGGAGGCAATACCGGTTTCGCTATACCCCTTCTCCGTCGGCAGAACCGAGTAGCTCTTCCCTAGGACCGTGTAGGGGCTGCGATTCCCTGCTTGGGTTCGGGTCACCGGCTCGGGAATAACTTCAGGAATAGCGCTCAGGCGTACCTGTCCGGATGGGGCGCGATCTTGAGCAATCGAATAGCGACCCCCTGAATTCGATGTAGTGGAGGAATTCGGCGGTAAGCTGCAGGCTCCGAGCGTCATCGCCATCATCAGGCCCGGAAAGAAGCGCCGCACGCACAAGCGCTGGAAATGTTTTAGCACAATCAGTCACCGAAAAACGTCAATTGTTTGAGTTAACTAACGTCCGATTGCATGAAATTTTTAATACCTTGCCTCCTGCAGCCATACCGAATAATTGAGCAAACAGTGTAGAGGCCGGCCCTGCTGGACGGAATTAATATTTTTTTTATATTTTTCTGTATGTTAGGAAAATTTCTGGCGCTCATGGGTCTGAATTGACATAAGCAGGCCGAACCCAATAAACAGAGTCACAATCGAAGTGCCACCTCGGCTGATCAGCGGCAACGGCAAGCCAATGACAGGCACCAGTCCGGTCACCATGGCCATGTTGGTGAAAACGTATAAGAAAAACGTCAGGGTAATACTGCCGGCCAGCAGACGGCCAAATAGATCTCTTGCGGCATAAGCGATCGCAAAACCCCTGAACAATACAAACAGATAAAGCCCGATCAGAAACAGCACACCGAGCAGACCAAATTCTTCAGCCAGAACTGCCAGGATAAAGTCTGTGTGGCTTTCTGGTATAAAATCGAGATGAGACTGCGCACCGTTGCCGTATCCTTTGCCATAAATGCCACCCGAACCAATCGCGATCTGAGACTGGATGATGTTATAACCGGCACCTGTCGGGTCGCGATAGGGGTCTAGGAAAGTCAGAATGCGGTTTTTCTGATGCGCTTGGGCCAAGAACAGATACCAGGCAGGCGAGCCTAGTAAGCCCGCGAACAGTCCTGCAAATACTACACTCCAGCGAATTCCCGCCAGCAAAATCACAAACACGCCAGACATAAACACCATAATCGCCGTGCCCGTATCATTCTGCAGAACGATCAGCCCAGCAGGAATAACAATCATGACAGCAGACCAGAAAAGATGTTTAAACTTGGGCGGCAAAGGACGGCTAGCGAGGTACCATGCGAGCAGCACAGGCACGCCAAACTTCATAATTTCTGCGGGCTGGAATCTGGGCAAACCTGGCAAATCTATCCAGCTTTTCGCACCGTTTACCTCAGCACCGATAAACAGAACTAGGATGAGCAACGCAATCCCGGCTCCGTAAATCGGTGGCGCCCAGCGACGAAAAAAATGCACGCTAAATTGGGCAACAGCGCACATCGCAATTAGACCGACGACCATGACAATCCCCTGACGCTGAATCACCGCCTGGTCTCCGCCGGAGGCACTGTTCAGCACGAATAATCCGAATGCACCGAGCAAACAGACTCCGATCAGAAGTGGAGGATCAATGTGAAGGGTTTGCCACAGGTTGACGACTCTTCTGCGGGACGCCCCAAACCTGCTGGCCTGACGCACAAAATCAGGATTATTCATTTAGCTGCGTCACAATTGCCCCGGCAGCATCAAGATCTGCCGCGCCAAAATCCAATCGGAGAATGTCAAGCAGATAGGTATCGATGACCTGCTTTGCAATGGGCCCGGCAACGCTGCTGCCATGCTCACCATTTTCGACAAAGACAGCGACGGAGATTTTCGGCTCAATCTCGGGATGCATCGCCGGAGCGAAAGAAACGAACAGTCCGTGATCCTTATTCAGGTCAGAAACGATAATGTCTTCGCTGGACAGGATCTCCTGACTGATCCCGACAACTTGCGCGGTCCCTGATTTGCCGGCCATCAGGTAAGGCATGGTGCGATCCTGCATCGCGATTGATTCATAGGCTGTGCCGTAGTCCCGGAACTCATCAGAAAACGGCCGATGTACTACCATCGTCATCGCTTCATGGATATAGCGCCAATAATCGGCGTCGTCGGCAAAGACTTCCGGCTTGGGGTTACTGTTCTGTGGCTCAAAAGGCACTCCATCTACTGCTTTCAGCATTCGCGGCTGTATCACCACGCCCCGATTGGCGAGAATAGCGGTAGCTGTCGCCAGCTGGAGCGGTGTTGCCCACATGTAGCCCTGTCCGATCGACGAGTTTATGGTATCACCGGGGTACCAGGGTTCTCCCCGACTTTCCCTCTTCCAGTCACGGGAGGGAAGGACGCCGGTCCTTGCATAGCCGACGTCAAGCGCGAAGTTGTCACCAAACCCAAATTGGGAGAGAAACCCATGGATGCTGTCAATGCCAAGGCGGTGACCCAGATCGTAGAAAAAGGTGTCACAGCTCTGATAAATCGCTTTTTGTAAATCTGTCGCTCCATGACCACCCCCGATGGCGGTGCGAAGCGTGTAGTCACCCCAACGGTAAGACACTCCCGGAAGCCTGAAATACCCCGGATCCTGAATCGTAAACTCATAATCGATTGCGCCACTTTGCAGCCCGGCCAGACCAATGAACGGCTTGACTGTTGACCCGGGTGGATAGGGATTGGTCGAGCGATCGAAAAGCGGGGTATTCACCACGTCGTTAACCAGCACAGAGTAATCCTTGTTGCTGATGCCAGTGACGAAGAGATTCGGATCAAATCCGGGTTTGCTAACCATTGCCAAAATACCACCGGTAGCCGGCTCAATGGCCACGACAGCACCGCGAAAATCGCCCAACGCTTGCTCTGCCACCATTTGCAGCTTTGCGTTCAGGTGGAGCGTCAGATTCTTTCCGGCAACAGGGTCAGTGCGGTCCAATCGCCGCATGATCTGGCCCCGGTTATTTTTCTCAACAATTTCATAGCCAACAGTGCCATGCAGCAATGCCTCATGTGTTCTCTCTACGCCACTTTTCCCGATATGGTAAGTGCCGCCGTAATTTTCTTTTTGCGCATCGGTTAGCGCATTCATCTCTTCGCGATTTATCTCAGAGACATAGCCCACCGAATGCGCTGTCAGTGAGCCCAGCGGATAGCTGCGTACAAATTGCGATTCAATTGCTACGCCCGCAAGCTGGTGGGTGTTGACCGCCACTCTGGCTTTTTCTTCTTCACTGAGCAGATAGCGCAACGTCACGGAAGAGAAGGGTACCCGGTTGCGGTTCAAGCGATTTTGAAATTGCGCAATATCATCGTCTGACAACCGAATCAGTGTCGCCAGAAAAGCTAGGGTGAAATCAAGATCCTCTACCTGCTCTTTGACAATGGTTAGATTGAAGATTGGCTGATTGTCTGCCAGGAGTTCTCCCTGGCTGTCAAAAATCAGACCTCGCGCAGGGGGCACGTACTGAGAGTGGAGCCTGTTGCCATCAGACCGGGCCGAGAAATACTCATACTGTAAAACCTGAAGATCAAGCAGTTTGACAATCAGCGCGCTGAACAGAAGCGCGACGATCACCGCAGCAACAGCCAGCCGTCGGGTAAATAGCTGCTTCTCAGCTTCGTGGTCTTTTAGTTGCCATTTACCTGTCATTGCAGATTCAGCACCATTAATACGTCCATCATCATGAACATGACCTAATCAATTTAGTCGGCAATTTGTTCTCCTGCTTGAAAATCAGGCAGATGAGAATTTAGACCCCAAAAAAGATCAAAAGTTTTCCACTTTGAGCTGTTAATACCCGTATCCGGGAACCTCAGCCGCGATGATAGGGATGACCGTTAATCATCGACATCGCACGATACAGTTGCTCCGTCACCAGCACCCTGACGAGCGGATGCGGAAGCGTTAACGCGGATAAAGACCAACACTCGTCGGACCGCTCCAGACAGTCGCTATCTAGGCCGTCAGGACCACCAATCAGAAGCGCCAGATCTTTTCCTGACATCCGAAATGCACGCAGCTTGTCAGCAAGCTGCGCAGTGCTGATTGTTCTGCCCTTCGCGTCCAGCGCCACGACGTAGTCGTCCGGTTTAATCTGAGATAAAAAGCCGGCTGCTTCTCTGGCTTTGCCGACTGCCGGCGATTGGTTTTTTACCCTCTTGGCCATCGGAATCTCAACGAGAGAGAAATTCATCTCCCGCTCGATACGCTTGCTGTAGTGCTCTGAGCCCGCGACCACCCAATCCGCCATCTTGGTGCCGACTGATAATAGGCGCGTTTTCATGAGTTTTGAGAAGGCCCCTCAGAGGAACTCGCTCGCGCTGCCCCTTTAGACGCATCAAAGCTCCATAAGTCCTCTAGGTTGTATAAAGCCCTGACTGATCCCAACATGATGTGCACAACAACCCCTCCGACATCAACAAGAATCCACTCAGACTGCAGTTTGCCCTCCATACCCAGAACATCGAGCCCTGCCTCTTTAATCTTTTTCGCAACCGAGTCAGACAAGGCTTTAATATGGGTGCTGGAACGACCGGTTACGATAACCATGTAGTCAGTTATTTCTGTCAGTTTCTGGACATCAATAGAACGGATCGACTCGCCCTTAAGATCTTCCAGCGCCTCCACGATCAGCTGCGCAATTTTCTTACTCTTCAACTCTTTTACCTGCCCATTCATTCTGTCTTGTCACTGCTTGAAGGCTTACATCCGTAGAGCGAATGTTCCTCGATGTAATTAAATACACTCGGATTGAGCAGTCCGCTGACACTGCCATTTTCCCGGAGCAGGCTCCGCACTTGGGTGGAAGAAAGCTCCACATCAAACAGCCGGGACAAATGCACCTGGCCAACGCTCTGCTCAAATAATTTGTGAGGCTCTGTCACCTGCCGGCGTTCGAGATCCACCTCCACGGCCACCAGTTCATCAACGATCTGCCCAGATCTGCCAAGCACCAGGATATGACAGGAATCCAGAAAGCCCTGCCAATCATGCCAACTCGGCAGACCATTAAATGCATCCATACCCATCACAAAGACCCGATGCTGCCAACATCCGGCCTCCACGAACGCGCTAACCGTTTCTGACGCATAAGAAATACCGCCCCGGCGGATTTCGCAATCATCCGGCGTGATTGAGGGCTCATCCCGCAGGGCGAGTTCCAGCATCGCCATGCGGTGCATTGCGCTGGCTGACAAGGACTCTTTATGGTTGGGCTCATTACAGGGGATCATCTGTACCGCGTCCAGATCCAGAGTCTCCAGTGCAAAGCGCGCGGCCCCAATGTGTCCCTGATGAACAGGATCAAACGCCCCTCCAAAGATACCGAGACGCGATTTCATTGCCTGATGTGGCCATCACCGATCACGATGAACTTTTGCGATGTCAGACCCTCCAGACCAACCGGCCCTCGGGCATGTAGCTTGTCAGTCGAGATTCCGATTTCAGCCCCCAAACCGTATTCAAAGCCGTCCGCAAACCGGGTTGACGCATTGATCATCACAGAGCTCGAATCCACTTCACGCAGGAAGCGCTGAGCCCTATTGAAGTCCTCAGTGATAATCGAGTCTGTATGCTGGGAACCGTGGGAGTTAATATGACCAATCGCTTCTTCTAGCCCTTCAACCACTTTAATTGAGACAATAGGTGCCAGGTATTCTTCTTTCCAATCTTCGTCGCAGGCAGCAGAAGCTTCCGGAATAATCGCCCTCACCGCTTCGCATCCCCGCATTTCAACTTGGTGCCTGGCAAACTCTGCCGCAATCCTGGGGATAGCCTGCTCCGCTACCGATCGTGCGATCAGCAGTGACTCCATAGTGCAGCAAGTGCCATAACGCTGGGTTTTGGCATTAACCACGACGGTTACTGCCTTCTCCAGATCCGCCCTGTCATCAACATACACGTGACAGTTGCCGTCAAGATGCTTGATGACAGGCACCTTTGCGTCAGCACTGACTCTCTCGATCAGCCCCTTGCCACCACGCGGCACGATTACATCAACAAACTCCGGCATAGTAATCAACTGGCCCACCGCGTCCCGGTCAGGGCGATCAATTACCTGAATGACATTTGTGTCCAGCCCCGCGGCCGCCAGACCTTCCCTGACGCACGCAGCGATCGCCTGATTGGACAACAGCGCCTCCG